>Ga0247760_1000192_pt1 | contig 68216 bp, 70 predicted proteins | sample UWRJL171409R4_FD_179936 | JGI IMG/M metagenome (GOLD analysis project Ga0247760, IMG submission 179936) | Plant litter microbial communities from Arlington Agricultural Research Station in Wisconsin, United States - UWRJ-L171-409R-4 | ecosystem: Environmental > Terrestrial > Plant litter >... | reverse complement strand
CTCCGACTATTACGGAGAATAACTCTCGATACCAGACAGGACGGCGAGGGCGATGGCCGAAACCGAGGGGGAGGTAGGAACGGCGGGGGCTCCCGGGGAGGCGGCGGTGGCGGTGGTGGTGGTGGTGGGTTCCGAGGAGGGGGCAGCAGCGGAAATGACGACAGCGGTAGTCGTTTCGGGGGTGGAAGGAATAGAGGTGGGGGCGGCAACAATAATGACAACAGTGATGATGAAGGCGACGGCGGAAATCGCGGCGGCGGCTTCGGGCGGAACAGGGGCGGCAACAATCGGGGCGGAGGAGGCGGCGGGAGGGGTGGTGACAGTGATAATAAAGGAACCACCGAGGCAGTAGCCAGCCCTACAGAACCCTCACCCCCTGCGGAAACCACTGCGGTCGCCGTTCCTGCTGCTCCGCCAGCTGCAACAACCGCCGTGGTAGCGCCGCCACCCGAGCCCACAACTGTCGTTCAGATTTCGACGATGACGATCACTCCTTCGGTAAAGACCATCCAGTCGAGTACAGTGCAGTTTTGAATCGTTGCTAACAACATATCAAGGTAAATCCAAACACCGTCACCACCTTCATCCCACAACCACTGGTGACAACAGAAGGGGCCGCAGTAGCCCCGGTTCCGGTTCCGGGTGACACTACAAGTACTGCATCTCTTGACACCCCGGCCCCTACTGTCTCGTCGTATTCCGGCCCGGCTCCAACGGCCCTGCCGGATCAAGGGACGACTCCCCTGGCACTGACACCTGCGGTAAGCACCACTGCCATGCCTGATGGCGGCAACATCCTCGTGGGAGGTGGAGGGGCTGGCCTCGGCCTTGGGGACAACCCCGCCACCCCAACTTCCAGCGCTGGCACCGCTTCGGAGGCGACCCCAACCGATGCTCCGCAGGGTATGGATCCGATGGCTGAGCGTGCAATGATTTCGGTCGGCTCAATAGGTAGGCATCTCTAACCCCTATGTGTGTTGAATTAAATATTGACCAGCTCACTAGCTGCATTCGTCATGATTGTTTCTATTGTGTGGTTAGTCTTTCGGAGGATAAAAAGGAAGAAGGACAACAGCAGCAGCAGTAACAGCGGTAGTAGTACCCTCAACTTCCATAAATTCCTTCCGAAGGGTCTCACTTTCCGGTTACCCTTCAAAACCAACAGCAGCGACCGAGCATGGGAAAACCTTGGGGATTCCAACAGCGTCAAAGACCGGCCACCAACATATTCATCTGCGAAAGCCATTCCGAAGAAATCTCTTCCTCTGGGGGGCTTCTATGGGCACGAAAAGGCGTACCCCTATCACCCCGAAGATGCGAGACAGGAGAAGAAGGAGAGGCTGCCTCAGCTTCCCCGGCTACAGACAACAGGCATCCCAGCGGCATCGCAACTCCCAGCACATACACCTTCGAGCGCTAAGCCTTTGAGTTCGCACCCCGTCAGTGCCCTGAGTTCGAACCCTGTGAGCGCAGCGAGGTCAACTAGAGGCGACATATCAGCCAACACGACATCCGCTTCCACCGTCGCCCAGTTTTCCCACCAAGCCCAGGAATCATTTAGCTCCACCAATGCCGCACAGTTCGGCTCCATGTCTGCGGGAGGCGGCGCCAGCACACTGCATCCTAGCGCAGGGTCGGGACACTATAGCCAATCCAACCTCGGGAGGACCCCGTCTGCGGGGCGTCGGCAGGTACACCGAGCAAGCGAGATTTCGTCACTCTCGTCGGGCTTTGGGGACGGCGACATTATCGTCCCTGGGGTTCCCCCAGTCCCGGTACCTCAGCTACCTGCAAACGCCTACTCTGGAACGGGGACTTCGACAAACGGTTACCCGCGTTTCTCTTGGATGTCACAGGAGACCGGCAAGAGAGACACCGTTTATACGCAGGCCAGCGAGGACATGCCGCCTCGGTTTCGGACGGTAAACTCGTGGGTTGATCAGCAGACCGGGCGCATCAAGCGTGCGCAGCAGCAACCTCAGTCCTCAGCCCCACCAGTGCCAAATGTGCCTGGCGTCGTGGGGATTCCAGGCATTCATAACCCTCCCCATGAACAGGGGTTTGATATGATGATGGACGATGAGCAACCGAGGCGGATGGAAGACACCCTGCCGGCGAAGAGTTGATGATAAGAGTGATGTACATATGAACCAGTTCTGTTGGTGTTGCCTTTTTGATGTATGGATATACCCCCTTGAATGGCGACGGCGGAGCGATGGCTCCGCTGGCTGGATTGCCGTTTGTTGTTTTCTTTCTCTCATCAGCCTGGCGCATGAGAGATAGAAGACGGAGCGAAGTGGTCGTAATGAAGTGCCTCGGCATGGCGAGGATCTCGTCGCTGACACTCGCTTTCAGGTTGGGTTGTCGATGACCCTTCCTCTTTATTTAATTTTACATGGGCTCGGCCAACTCAGGTCATGAGTATGGTGGTGGCAGTGGATGGGAAATAAATAGGTTGAAGAGCCACAAGTTTAATATACCAGAGCAACCACTACTTCTCCGTGACAAATACGTTTCTCGTCCGTTTGCCGAGCTCCAACGTGGCGATCGGAAACTCCTGCAGCTCCTTTCAAAGCTGGCCAACTAGATGTAGGATTATTATGCTGCCCACCGTCAGAGTTTCTGTGTAGAGAACCCCAAAAAGGGGATGAAATCCAAAAAGGAACACCGTGATACTGATGATCTGGTGCTATATTGGGGTTTCGCCGGGGATTGAACCCGGGACCTCTCGCATTTTGTGTTTGGGTGTTTGCCCTCATAATAACTCAGGTTATTACCCTAAGCGAGAATCATACCGCTAGACCACGAAACCGAACAACTAGGCAGTTGATTGATGAGAGTGTGGTGGTTTTGTTGAGCTTATGGGATTTAGGGTTGTGATGTGGAGGGTCTGTGGATTAAGGGGTAGAGATGGATCAGAGGCCAGGCTAAATCTAAGAACTCATCAGCAGCCATGATTACCAGAAGCAAAAATTAAGGAGCGGGTTTCTAGTGGGCCGTGCTACGAAGGGGGGCTTTGACTGAGTGATCTCCTGGTATTTTTGACGTTGGCCACGAAGGAGCCCCTTTTCCATTTGTTTACTTTCGCATGCACGCTGACCCCTCGTTTATTAACCCCCTCGAGTCACGCAATGCAACGCTCTTGCCGCACAACGCATGTCAACCCCTTGCGAGTGATTGACTGCTAATGGAGCTAGGCGACAATTGCCCCCTCGAGCGCGGAACCGGTCGTCGGCGAGAAGCCAGGGCGTGATCCGACGCTCAAGCTGAGTGGCCAATTCCTTGGTTCTCGTGACGTAACAGAAACTGCGGGGCGGCAAGCTCGGTGGCGGGGCTGAAGTGAGGAGGAAGGCGGGCGACCTGAGGCGAGCGCGGGGAAACTTGAGTCCTGTGTATTTCATCTATACGAGATCCGTAGTCCTACTATCATGAAGAACAGGGTGCTGAAACGCCACTACTGAAGCAGTAGTGAGATGGCGTCGGTCTGGCTCCAAAAAGGTTTGACGAGACTGGATAACAATCAGTCCAACCGACTCCAAAGGTCTTACTCCTCTGCCAGGATCACAAAGGTTAGCTGTTACCCCCTAGCAGAGAGAGAGCACCAAACCAGTAACAGTAGGCCCCTGACTGAGCTAACCTTTGTGACCCCAGCAGAGGAGTAGATACTGGGCTCCACTGAGGGGCTCAGTGCGGTACCCAATTAGAATTCAACGATAACCTTCTTTTTAAGATACCACGGCCAATCATAGCACCGCCCTTTCGCTCCACTGGTCGCCCCACGACCTTCCCGAAGGGGGCTGCCGGAGCGAACTACCACTACTATCTTCCAGGTTTGCAACCCAGGAAGAGCGGCGAAAGAGCAAAGGCGGTAATAAATCGACCTGCGACGATCTGGCTCTATGAACTCCAACGATCCATGACGCACGAAATATGGAAGAGTGAAAAGTGTATGCGGAAGGGTATCGATCGGGCACATCTCTCGATCTACTGATGAGATGCTGCAATCTTGATGAGGGGCTGGTTGATGGCTCTCTGTTAATGCACGTGCTTCGTTCTCGGTACCCTTTTTTCTGTAGTCGGGGAAGTCAGGGTCTCATCGGGAGAGGGGTACGTACCCGACCGAGCCGCCAAATATCTGGGGTGGCACATACTGACTACTGGACCCTGAATTTGTTGACATACCAGGTCGCTTGAAAACTTGAGATGGGCTGTTTATTTCAACTGATATCGCCACCATCAACCCAGAATCGGCTCGTTTTTTCCGGGCCTGCTTCAAAGACGAGATGGCCACATCCCCTTAGATTCGGCATATTCTGACATTCTCAGCTAGCGCCGATGCGAGTCAAGCAGGGGTAAACCCAAACAAACACCCGAGTCAAGGTCATCACAATAACGACAGAAGAAATCGTTAGAACTTCATGTATTAAGTGCCCCATATGGAATCACGCCAACACATCCACCACACACAGTTGCTCGGCTTCGTATACAATGGCGAGTACCACTCCTAAACTCCCAAAGGCGCGGAAAAATGGATATCTGCGCATATTCAATGTTCAAAATCAAACCATTACAGGCTACGTCGTGAGCCCGTCCATTGGAAAACTACATGACCACACAGCAAGAGTTTTGCTTCTTGGCTGTCTTGTAGAATGCCTTGCTCTGGGCGCTGAGGTCGCCGCTTTTGGCAACTAGGTCATCGAGCTTCTCGCCTCTTTGGAGTACCTGCAAAATTTATTAGTATCGCGTTGGATTTCAAATATTCAGGAGCAGCCAGACATACGCTGTCGATGGCCTTGTGCAGGACAATCTTGGTCTCGTCCAGCTCTTGCTGGATTTTGGCGATGCTGCTCGCCTCGTTGGAATCCTGATACTTGACGATGTACTCCTTCAGCGGTGGATATGGGACCTCGTTATCCTTGGTCTTGCCCTGGATCGAAGCGATAGGTTTCTCGGCGAGGAACTGGTCCATGAGCTTGGAGAGGACACTGTGGGCGGCAATGTGCGGGTAGTCCTTGGTGATGATGACGCCAGCGACACCCTCGGACCGGGCATAGCAGTGTACCACGTAGTCTTGAAGGCTATGGTTAGCAATGGGCCTACGGGCAACGGGGAGCGGCATCCGTGGACACACCCTGTTCTGTGACGCTCTGTCTCTGTCCAGGCCTGGTCCGCTCCGCCACCGTCTTGCTGATCATGGTCATGAAATTCCCATATTCGTTTCTGGTGAAGCGGGAAAAGTCGCTAAGATCGTGTTCGCCGCATAGCTGTATCGCCGGCTGCTTGGTGTTGTCGAGAACCTGGTCTCCGGGTTAACAGGAGGCCCACCACCACACCGCACGGTGCTGTCGAGGGGCACGTACGCCGATGTAATAGACCTTCATGATGGGTGGCTTAAAATCTCCAAGGCCAGGCTCTGGCTAGAGGAGGAGGCTGGGAGGCGGCAAAAAGCGGGATGTGGTAAGGGCTGGCCGATTGTAGAAAGCGATACCCCGACTATGTCGCTGTCGGTGTCGAATGCACGGTATGCGCGCCGCAAATGTGGAGACCGTCGAGTCCACGGTCCACTTTGTTTGTCGTGTCGTTGCCGCGGAATCAGATTTGGTGCTGCTTGTGGTGGCGGGGTGTTTGGCGGGGCTATTTGCGACCGAGGGAGCTTGGAAGACAGAATGCCACCGTGTGCCGATCTCAGGCGTCGCGGGTTTGAAGTTGAGCTGACGCAGACAATGAGGTGGTTCAGCACGGGGTTCGGCAAAACCTCTCACCGCCCTGATGGAAGCCTCAGGCGCGAGCCTGATTGGACAGCAAGTCACTCGCGTGCCAGTCCCGCTTGGGGGACGGGAGAGACGGACCTATGCAACTGCTTGTCATACAAAGACAGACGACAAGAAGCGTCTCCCAGAGATCTCCATATTTTAATGTATTTAATTTGTGAGCTGACTGGAGTCTATCATCCACTCCGTGCTGCTGGCTCGTTCGTCTTCCCCAGTCTTTTGGTTGCGAGACACCGAGCACAGGCTCGGATGGTGTTCCTTGGCCGATTAGCCGACAGGCGTTCCAGAACCCGTCTGTACAAGGGTTGAGGTTCATGTAACGGCTTTCCTTGTCCCGCCAATCGTCGCCCGCCCAATCCAATCGGCCGGCCTGCGAATGTCATCAATCGCTCACTTATCAGCCCCGCGATGATGTGCAGGCGATAAGCCTCGGACCCTGAGATCGAAGCGTCATAAAACCGCAGGATCATATGGCCCAAACGGCCATGAGTTGAGGCTTTGGTAACCGGCGGCAGCAAGGACAGGGTTTCGTGCCTACGGATTTGCTTTCCAAAGGGCGGTGTCGGTGGACCCGAAGAGAGTGCCCGCCCATCGACTACCTGGTTGAGAGGGTGGTGCCCACCGTAGCTAACGAGAATCGGCATGGATGATAAGAACCTCGAGTCGGCCTCTCGCACGCCTCACTCCCCTCGCACAAACCTGCTACCTCGACATCCCTTTTGTTTAGTTGTGCACGTTGGCTCAACAAGTCCTTGTCGCCGCTCCAAGCCCCCAACGGTCCATCGCAGTCTCAGACTTTCAACCAACCTACCTAGCGCCAAGCCCCTCGCTGCACAACACGGACCGGCTCATTGACGGCCGGGTGTGGCACTCCAGCGTCTTGCAGGACCCCCCTTCGACAGCACCGCGCCAGCCCAGCCGTCTCACTGTCCCCATCCGCTAATTGCCGAGTGGTTACCTACCTACTTCGCCGCCCGTGGAAGTGGACTGGACTGGGAACTCGAGAGGTAGCTTTTCCGACGCTGTCTTCGAGCCCGATCCGGCGCTTTCTCTCCTGCAACACCATCTCCTGGTCCGCCTCTCCTCTCGCGCCTCTCGAGTCTCGACACCTCGAGGAGCTGCAAACAGAACCCGGCCCAGTTTTGGCGGCCCAGAGCTAGAGGCTTGCCCGTTCGCAACGGCCTCTTGTTGCTGCCCGCACGCGACTCTCCTGACCCCCACTGCCCGCGCCGTGGTGCCCTTGCCGCCCTGCGAGATCGGGCGCCCGCCATCCGCAGTGCACCCATAGAAGCCAGCGATAGAAAATCGATAGAAGATCATCTACACACCATGGCGACCGACTTCGTCATGCCCCGTATGCCGGATCAGCAGCAGCAATCCGTCTACTTTTCCCAGCAGCAGGTGAACCCGCAGCTTTTTCAGCAGCAGGCCACCTTCGCACAGGTGCCCATCCCAACACAGCACAACAACACCAGCAACCAACCCCAGATCTCCCCCCTCAGCACGTCTGGCAATGCGTCGCCGACATCACCCAAGAACTACCTCGGCCGCGCAACCCGCCCCCTATATATGCCCGCCGTATTGCGCCCAAATGAGTTCCCCTCGAAGGCCCCGCCGGCCAGGCCGAAGACAGAGGACGAAGATGAGGCCGGGGAGCGGACCCTGCGGCCAAACAACAGCTTCATCAGCCTCGGCGGTTTGAGCGCATTGGGTCGCTTGAGCAGGAGATCGACGGGCGACAGCGGGAAGTGCGTTGACGACCAGTGGAATCTCGATCTATTTCCCAAACCCACAGGTGCACCCACTCGGAAACATTGGAAGGTATGTTCCAGATAAGCCCTGCAGATAGATGTCTTATAGTCCCACCATGCACCGCTCGTGCACCCGACTGACGTCGCCCTGCCGCGCGATACGCGCGCGACGATGTCGAGATTTGCGATTAGGATATCACGCTGACTTTCCATGATAGCCCGACCACGAGTCACCAGTGTGCGATCACGCAACATGTAAAAGATACTTTTCGTACTTTACGCGTCGTCACCATTGCCGCAAATGCGGCAACATCTTTTGCGATTATCATAGCCGCTTCGAGATCCCCCTAGATCAGGACGCCAGCTACAATCCTCGGGGCTTCAACAGCCGCGCTTGCGCGCACTGTTACTCACAGTTTAAGGAGTGGCGTAGCCGTACCAACAGCCAGTCCTCCAGTTTGAACTCCTCCGACGGTAACCTCGCCGATCATCGTCCATTCAGCAACCCTACCAGTCCTATCGTCGCCTCGCCTACCTCCGTTATCGGCATGCGACTTCCACCACCACCACCACCAACACCCGACGCTGCCCTGAGCGTACCGAGGGACTGGCACTGGAGTACCTTTTGACCTCCACCTTCAATATCGGGGGGGGGGGGGGGTTTGGGTTTGGAAACGACTGCGATGGCCGGAAGTAGAGAAAGATATCTGGGTTTCATCTCTAGAATTAGTTTTCTGAGATTTGGAAAAGGTCGTTTCTTTTACGCTTTTTTTTAGAAGGGGCATTGACTATAGACTCTGGGATGGAATTCCCGATCTTATGATACCTGGCAGGGTGACGCTCTTCATGAGCCGTCGGTCTGACCACACTTTCTGGGGGAGATCTTGATGGAAAGGGGCTCGCTTATACCCAGCCACGATGACTGTTGTTGGATGATTTGCTGAGTGGAGGAAATCTATGCGGATGTGTTACAGCAGCAAGGCGTTCAGGGGAGGGGGGAGGGGGGGAGGGGCAAGTTTTCATTCGAGTTGTCGTTTGAACACTGGTATTTTTTGTTTTCTTTTGCATTTTCTCCATCATCAAGGCGCATTGGATATGGTTTGGGCTTCATTTTATAGCTAGGGGTGGTTCCGATTCATTGATCGAAGTAATAGCGGTGTTATATGGTGATTGGGTCTGATGGCGGATGGCTCAGTGGTTTGTCATTACTATCAGCCGACGGAGTGAACATTACATCAGCGGAGAACATTACCTTCATACTAGGCTATATGAAGGGTCATACCATGCCTCATTCTTGGCGGTACGCTAGTCCTGGATGGATTTATCGCAACTAATCGCCTTGATACTCATCACCATCTCATTACCCATCATCTGTGTTTTTCTCAGCCAAAGCTCTGCCTGCCGACCCACTGGTATGCCCTGAACACAGCTGCCGGGGCCACACAGTTAGTCCATGGAGGATCGATGTTTCATCCATCCCATGTATTATTCTGGACAGACAACCCATCTTGCACTGTTGCGGCTCAGGGGAAGCCGTTCCCATGTTAATGGATCCATCGCATCCCCACAAAGAACACCAGATCGAAAATTCGTTGACCAAGCTATCCCCGGGCAGCGAGTCAGGGGCCGCTGTTGTAGAAGAATTGTGCACAGGCATCCCTTGATGATCACACGGCTGTCTAGCAGGTACCCATGTTCAAGATTTAAGCGTGTCGATAGTCGATGGGGCCAATAACCTTCATGATGGCTCTCTGTTAGGCAAACTAGAAGCCAGCCTACCCAGTTCCTCATGTGAAAGAATCTGAAATATGGAGCATTCGAAAACTACTAGCGCAGTGGCACATTATAGCATTACCACAAATTCCCGATCTAAAGTGTAATTAAAGTATCATGTCTATTCCTTTCCCATAGTCTGTCTGGTCCCTGAAATGCTATGCTTTACCACGCTAATGAGTTTTATGATGCCTGTCCACCCCGTTCCGTTCCGCCGTTTTCATTTCTCTTTGCTTCCCGGTCCATCCCGTCATTGCTGTATAATATATACATCCATTATGACCAGAAAGCCAACTTTCTCGAGACATGTAGCGTATATTCCGCTCCAAGCCTCTTCCACTGCTCTGATCCCAAACTGTACTCCGCAGCGCAAGATGCTAAAATCTCCGAGCCCCAGTGGATTGGGCTCCTCAAGTCAAAAACGAAGCGTGTGGCACCTTTAGCCAATCTCAGCGTGTAATCGCCATATAGGCCAGGGAGAACGACCAGGATCTAAATCATGTTCGGTGTTGTCGTCGTAATCTCGTCCTTTTTTTTTTATCCCATTCTTCTTCTAACAAGAGCCCCTGCCATCCCAATTTTGGTGGCAGCGTTTATTGGCGGTTGCGCAGCACACGCTTCTTGCCAGTGGTAATGGCTTCCTCGTTGCTCTCGCCATAGACCTCACGCTCGACGTGCTTTGCGGCTTCCCAGCCGGCCTTCTCTGCCATAGCCACGTTGTTGCTCATACGGCGGCTCGCGACACCGTTCTTCTTGTTGGCGGCGGCCTTCTTCTCGGCAGCGTTGCTCCTGCGGAGGTAGCTCTCGATGAAGAAGCTAACAAAGAGGTAGGTCAGAGGGGCGAGGTAGAAGACGTTGAGCCAAACGGCAAAGGTGGCGCCGTTGTTGCTGACGCAGGGGACCGTCTTGTACGCATACGCTCCCTTGATGCTGTCCATGACACCAGCGGCAGGGGCGGTGGAAGCGTTGTTGGCACCGGCAGCGGCGGACGCGGACGCAGAGGCAACCTGGGTCGACGTAATGGCGACCGGAACAGAGTAGGAAACAAACGAATGCAGCATGGCATACGAAGCGCCAACTAGGAACTGGGTGATCTGCATGGTGGTGAGGCTGCGCTTGATGATCATGGGTACGCGAATGTTGAACGATGTGACGGTGTAGTAGGTGTACTGTCATGTCCGTTAGCCCAGCATTCTTCAACAAGTTACTCGCAGGAGAGGGCTCACCATCATGGCATGGATGCCTGAGTTAACGAAGACAAACATCCAGATAGGGGCCGACATGTAGCGCATACCCGCCCACATACACATCATGGCGCCGGCATGGTGGTACGTCTGGAGAGTCGAGCTCAGCTTGCCCTTGGCGAGGATGATCAAGGTGTCAATGACCTCATAAAACTTGCTGAGATAGAAGATCCATCCGTAAAAGGCAAGGCCCTCGTTCCACAAGCGACCAAGATCTGAGGAGCTCGGGCTGCCGTCGCTGGCCAGAACCATGCCAGGCGAGTAGGACTGCCATGTGCCGGTGACCTCGTCATAGATAACAGCATTGCCCAAGCCACCAGGGCCATTAAGTTTGCACACCGAGTCGACAAAGCCGGAAAGGCCAGTGGGGCCTAGGGGGTTCACCATGGTGCGCGAAAGGGCTCCGAACATGCCATAGAAGGTCCAGGCCGAGTAGACAGCGAGGAAAACATTGTGAGCGACGACAAACCACTTGAACGCAGCAGTCTTGCTGATTGCCCAGGGCTTCTTGCTAGTCGACTTGTTGTAAACGTTAAGAAGCTTGGCGGTGACGGCATAGATGGCGGCGATGGTGATAGGCACCTTGGGGTCAAGAACGGCCTGGTAGACATTGTCTGAGATGTGAACGGGCGGGGCCCAAGCGAAAGAGCCCGGTGCTGGGGGTGTGATGAACCCCGGTTGGCTGTTGGGGGGGAAAGAGAAGAGCTCGCTCGAGGGCAGAGCGAACGAGACGCGAGGATCGAAGGCCATCTTTGTGGTGTTTGAGGGTGTCCGGCAAAGGTTGACTGCTCAATTGGAAGGTGAGGTTTGAGTTCTCCTGCTGAAGGGCCAGAGAAAAAGGGTTGTACATACAATGGGACGAGCCGTCTTTTTGGTTATGAATAATCCCAACGGATTTCCACATCGACCAATCTGCGGTCACAACAGGCTGGGGTGGATCAGTCCTGCGGTATGCGCCTCGGCTGCTGTACGCCACCTTGGGACCGAGAGGGCGAAAGGGAGAGAGAGACAGATGGAACTACAACCCTAGCTTCGTTGCAAGCTTAGAAGAAAAAGGCTCTTTAGCACGAGCGTGTTAAGAAGAGTGAGTCATATCGAAATAATGGCAATCCGCAGTTCAGACGGAAAGAGCACATGGCATCCAGCTCACTTACACTGCAAAAAGATGCGACAGACGGCCAGCGAGCCAGCCTCCTGGTTCGCCCTGGCAGGCCGCAGGAACAGCATTGACGGCAAGGCGAGACCTGGAGACCCACAAAAGAACCACTAACACCGAGGGCCATGAACCTTGAGGGGCATTCCGACGGGATCAAGGATCTCCTGCAGGCAGCAATGGAATCTTAAAAAGGGGCCGTTGATGGCTACGCATTGCACCGATTGTCAAATTTTGGAAACCCTTGGAATCTGCACCCGTGACCGACCCGGCTCCCCATAGGAGTAGAAGAGGGAGATCCAGTCGGTAGCAACTGGAGCTGTGGCGCTGGAGAAATGGACGGGAGAGACTGTTGTTGGACCCTGTACTACGTAGCAATGCAGATGTGGCTTTTCGATGTCCCCCACGTCGAATTACGGCACCTGCCGCAGGCTTGACGCTGGCTGGGCTTTCGGCTGAGTGGCGCCGTCAGTTTGCTGACACCTTCTCGAAGGGTGAGTGTCGTGGCTAGCACGGATGAACCCCTGACGTCAATGAGCGGACGTCGGATGACAAAATCAGATGTCAAAAAGATGCAGCTGAGAGCGCGCATTTGATCTGAAGCCGAGACGTTGACGGCGATGGCCCGGTTTGGCGGGGTAATTCTCACGTCGCTGATTCGCCAATTGCAATTCAACAAATTCGGTACCTCTTGAGGGGTCAGTCTCCACCCTCAACACTTTTCACGTGCTTCAGTCTGCACCGCGTGCCCTTCCTTCGTTGTCAATGTCTTGGCACCATGCGGTGTCGAAAAGATGAAAACCTGTGCTGTGGAATATGTTATCTTTCGATTGCCCCCCTCTCACCTTCATGTACCCGCCTCAGAGCTCGTTAGCATGTTTGCCGATGTCAGGTGTCGTTAACTTAAGGCTCTGTCTGAGATGTGCTTATCCAAGGCTTGGCAGGAACGCTTACGGTACGTCGTAGACGCACACTAAATTGCACCATCAATTGGCGATCGCACTGGACGCACCGTCAGCCGAGGTTCACCTCCCAATTGGGGTAGCGGTGGTGTGTCTTGCTACCTAGTTTGTCAACCACAAAACGGCACGCTGCTTGCCAGACACGTTGGGATGACGCTTTTGATATTTTTTGATGTTTTGATACACCGTTGTGAATACGTTCACCCAGCCAAACTCCGTAAAGATGGCCACCGCAACCGGCCCCACTCCGCCGCAGCTGCCTCCGGCTCCGAAAGGTGGATACTTCGACGCGACGCAATGGGCCGTCATCACCGCAATTTTAGATACCGTCATCCCATCCATCAACCCGGCTTCGACGATGGCAAATGACAGGATCCACACACAATGCGGCGTTGACGATGACAAACTAGCAGAAGTTGCGGCGCAGGTCCGGGCCAAGATGGCCTCTCCGCCCTCACCCGAGCTCTTTAAAGCCTTCCTCGAGGAGAGGCCCTTCGCCAGCCCGGCTATGATGGACGCCCTCCGCCGCACACTTGGCACAGTCCCCGAGTCATCCCGCAGAACACTCGGGGGCGTGCTGACTGCTCTTTCGTAATAAACCCCTTGGTCTCCAAAATAAAAATAAAAAAGAGAATAATAATAATAACAGTATAGCTCTGTTTCCGTATAGAACCCGCGCTGGCAGCTTCCTCTTGACTGGGTCTTCTACCCCAGTGCATGAGCAGACCGTAGCCGAACGTGAAGCTGTCCTTCAGCGCTGGTCGAACTCGTGGTTCGGTACCCCGCGCGTCCTTTTCAAGACATTCACCACCCTCGGCAAGGTCATTTGGCTCCAGAACAGCACCATATTTGCTGAAGCCGCTGGCTTCCCCATCGTGCCGAGCAACTGGAAGGCCGCCGAGTCGACATTTGATTTCGACTTCCTGCAGTTCGTGCCCGAGTTAGACGGCCACAACGACAGCTTCTCGTCGGAACCAGCAGTGCTGGACACCGATGTTGTCATTATCGGTTCCGGGTGCGGCGGCGGCGTCGCGGCCAAGACGCTTGCTGACGCTGGGCACCGCGTCCTGGTTGTCGACAAGGGCTATCACTTTGCCGCATCACAGCTGCCGATGACGCAGGCCGCAGGTGCCTTCTACCTGTTCGAGGGCAACGGCGTCGTGAGCAGTATCGATGGCTCGCTCAACCTGGCTGCTGGCTCGTGCTGGGGTGGCGGCGGTTCCGTCAACTGGAACGTTAGTCTCCAGACCCAAGGCTTTGTGCGCTCCGAGTGGGCAGCCGAGCACGGCCTGCCCTTTTTTGAGACGGCCGAATATCAGGCCAGCCTCGACCGCGTGTGCGAGTTCATGGGCGTGATAGAGGGCGATGAGGTGAGACAGACGCACCGGGGCAAGATGTTGCTCGAGGGATGCAGGAAGCTCGGCTGGCCTGCGGCGGTGTGCCCGCAGAATACTGGCGGAGCGGAGCATTGGTGCGGATACTGTCACTTGGGCTGCGGCAGTGCGGAGAAGCAGGGCCCGGCTGTGAGCTGGCTTCCGGCGGCAGCCAGTAAAGGGGCCAAGTTTGTGGAAGGCCTGGCGGTGGATGAGATCCTCTGGGAGGAGAACACTACACCGGCTGGGGAGAAGAGAGCAGTGGGTGTACGTGGCACATGGACGTCGAGGGATGCTGCGGGCTGCGTGAGCGGTCCCGCCGAGGAGCGGACCACGCGCCAGGTGGTGATCAATGCGAAGAAAGTGATTGTGTCCGGTGGCTCTTTGAATAGCCCCGTACTCTTAATGAAGAGCGGCTTGTCGGTAAGAATTTTCACCCGGGGGAAAAAGGGGGTGGCTCGCTGACAGGAAGACCAGAACCCCCATATTGGACGCAATCTTCACGTTCATCCCGTAAACTTCCTCACAGCCATATATGAAGAAGATGTCAAACCCTGGGAAGGTAGGTCTTGTCACATCCATCCATACGGCTCATCCGCCGCAGTGACTGACAGATTGTAGGCGGGATCATTACAAGTGTGTGCACCAACTTCGAGAACCTTGATGGCAACGGCCATGGCGCAAAGCTGGAGTCGACGCTGATGCTTGTACGGACACCTTCTTTAGGATCTCTCCCCTGACTTATTTTCTCACTGACCGACAATCTAATCTAGCCGTACGGCATTCTATCCCACTACCCGTGGCGCAGTGGCCTAGACTTCAAGCTCAATGCGCTCCGCCTTCGCCACACGGCAGGATACATCTCGTTGGCCCGCGATGTGAGTACCTGATCGGAGAGAATTTCTTTTCGTGTTGTCCCCTCCACTTGTTTCCCGGAGCTTCTGATACAGGGACACCCCAGGATGGATAATGTTCGCTGATAACTATGCACCATAGCGTGATTCGGGCCGTGTGTTTCCCGACCCTATCAGCGGTAAGCCGGTAGTCGACTACCGCATTTCTCCATTCGACAACGCCCATGTCCTCGAGGGCCTTGTCGGTCTCGCCAAGATCTGCTATATCACTGGCGCCACCGAGATCCACGCCTTCGTGCCGGGCCTTGAGCCCTTTGTTCGTCCGCAAGATGGAGGTAGCGAGAGCGGCGAAAATGCTATCGACCCTGGCATCACTGATCCAGATTTTACAGCATGGCTCGCAAAGCTCAGGGCCACAGGCGGCGCCGTCCCTTATTCCCCCTTCACATCGGCCCATCAAATGGGCTCGTGCCGCATGAGCAGCCATGCTGCTGCCGGTGTTGTCGATCCGAAGGGTAAGGTGTGGGGGACTGACGGGCTTTACGTCGCCGACGCGAGCGTGTTTCCAAGTGCGAGCGGCGTAAACCCCATGGTTACCACCATGGCCATCGCCGAATGGATTGCGAGGGGGGTTGCGGAGGAGCTAAAGGTTGAATAGTTTAATTATGCTTGGAAATCGCTTGGTTATGCGGACTGTGTATGACCTCATCTTGCTATCTCTTGTTTGAAATAATATAGGTATATACAGCCCTACATACTTTTCTGGACCATCACAACTCACAAGTCAGCACATACAAACAGATGCTACGGAGTTGTCAGCAACACCCCTTTTTCGCACAAAAATGACGTGCGTTCCCCCTGATATAACCCACCCGCCTACTACTCAGAAGCCTTCTCCCCCTCAACCCAGCGCCCACTCTTCCCCCCCTCTTTCAAAACCACGCGCAACCCCTCAATGATCATCCCCTTATCCACCGATTTGCACATATCATACACCGTCAACGCCGCTGCCCCCGCAGCCGTCAGCGCCTCCATTTCCACGCCCGTCTTCCCATCACACGAAACCGTCGCCGTGACATCTATCCTCCCACCCCCTTGCCCGCCCTCACTCCCATCCTCAACCCCAAACTCCACACCCACATACGTGATCGCAATCGGATGGCACAGCGGTATGATATCCGCCGCCCGCTTCGCCGCCATGATTCCCGCGATACGCGCCACGCCGAGCACGTCGCCTTTCTTGATCTGGTTCTCGCGGACGAGCGTGAGTACAATAGGATTGGAGAAGCGCACGGCGCACTTGGCTGTGGCGGTGCGCTGGGTGGGTATCTTGGCGCCTATCGACACCATGTGTGCCGCGCCGGCGTCCGAGACATGGGTGAGTTTTGGGGCTGGCGTGGGTGTTTCTACGGCGGGAGGGGTGTTGTTGTTGTTGTTGTTGGAGCTGTTGTGTCTGAAAGTGGTGGTGGTGGAAAAGAGGCGGAGGGATGATGGTTGTTGGGCGTGGGTGGTGGTATTCATGAACATTGCCCAGGGGAGGGAAGATGAGCGGAAAGGGTGTGTGCCTGGAGGCCGTCCGAGAGGTGGTAATGCCGGAGCGCGAAGGGGCTGAGACTGGTATGACTGAAGGCTCATGGATGATGGTGGATCTACAGATTTATTTACTTAGCACCCGGATCTAGATTACCTCAAATTTGAACGTGTTCAAGAAATAGGCACCGCCATTTGTTAATACGCCCGTGATATCTCATGTAATGCCATACCCCCCCGGTTTGTAAGACAGTCCCCAACTCCGTATATGCAAAGAGAAAATAAGGGGTAGCTGTTCACCCACCAATCAGGATCATGGGCCTGTTCTTCATGTGCTCCAACTCGCCAATGCCAGCATGTTTCTCTTTCTTATTCCTGACTGCCATGCCGATGACCTGGAGAAGTTCGTCCGAGTTCGCGGCCAATAAAGGGGCGGGTCCGCCAGCAGACGTGACGAAATTTGCCTTCCCCATCGCCACTTCCTTCATTGCCTCGAGGGATTCCTCGTCGATGGGTTCTCCGCTGTTGACTTTCCGCAGTATGTCCCTCAACGACACCTCGGCGTTGCCAAAGAGGCACACCTTCAAATTGCCATCGCCGGTGATACGGAGGCGGTTGCACGTTCCACAGAAGTTGTGTGTCATGCTTGTGATAAATCCAACGCGGCCAGTAAAGCCAGGCACTTGAAACGTCTTGCTGGTATCGTTTCGGTGTCCAACCTCACGTCTGAGGTCTGGATATTTAGAGCGAATGACGTCCAACATTTCCTGGAAGCTGAACATCTTTCCTTTGCTCCACTTATTGCCGTCAAATGGCATGTACTCGATAAAGCGGACTTCGATGTCCTCGTCACGGGTCATCTCCACAAACGGCAAGATTTCGCGGTCGTTTAGCCCACGCATGACAACGCAGTTGATCTTTAGCTTGATGCCCGCGCCAGCGCGATTCATTTCCAGGATGCGATCGATACTCTTGCGCACTGTGGAAAACCCGGCGCGCCGTGTCATCAACTGAAATTGCCAAGGGTCGAGAGTATCTAGTGATAGGTTGACGCCTGTCAGGCCAGCATCGACCATGGCGTCAAGCTTCCGGTGCAGCGACAGTCCGTTTGTGGTGAGGCACAGCTCTCGAAGGCCATGCGGGCGGAGAGCACCGATCTGTTGCATCAAAGGCACAATATCGCGGCGGACGGTTGGCTCGCCGCCTGTCAGGCGGATCTTGGTCACGCCCTGCGCAACGAAGAGGGATGAGAGCAAGACGATCTCGGGAGTGGTCAGGAGCTCGCGCGTAGGGGACAGGGGTATGCCCTCTTCGGGCATACAGTATAGACAGCGGAGGTTGCAGCGTTCCGTTACCGAGATGCGGAGATAGTCATGCTGCCGGTTGAAGGTATCGGTTAGAAAGGCCGAGAAGGGCTTGGCATCCCGGAGACGCTCTCTTCGATCCGAAATAGGGGTCGCCGAGCCAATCCCCGGAAGGGGAGGCTCCGTAATTGCCGGGGAAAGGTGTGAACTGGAAAGACCAGAAAGGGAGATATGGCTGTCGTGCGCTGCCGGCGACGCCGCCGTCGTCACACAGCGCGCCTGGAGGAAGGGCGCCCGATTTGTCCAAGGCACATGCAGAGTCCTGGCCAGCGGGCCTCGGACCACACGACACACAGTTGTTGTTGTCATGTTTTCAGCCGTTTCGAGAAAGCACCCAAGTCGCTGGGGTTACTGAAGTCCGACTGGGCATGGCATGAGACTCTGCGCCTCGAGGAAGAAACGATTACCTTTCGTTTGGGGTGCAAATACTAAACAGTAGAGGAGGCGAGGCAAATATAAGGAAAGGCCGGCAATGTGAGCGGAAGTGTCGTTGCACGCCCTTTGATGAGTGAGCGACGGCAGTGTGTATGTAATCCGTTGCTCGGTAGTGACGCATGACGCGGAAGGCGGGCAAGACGGGAAGGCGGGGGAGAAGAGGTGGGGCCCGCTCCGCCGTTCGGACAGCGGCGAGTTCAGTGCTGTGAGCCCCATCCAATCGAGGAAGGCGCCGCCTTGCAGCGGATGCCCACGGGGGTCGGCCGCTCACACCTGTGGGCCTAGAAAACAGTAACACTAGCAGCAGCTCATCGAAGCTGCCCCGCGACGGAGACGCACGGAGACTCTTCTTCGCTGAGCTCGAGACGTACCCCCCAACGAGTTTGCCCGGCGCCTTAGTTCTATGAGAGAAGACGAGCTACGACATCCGCACGCTTTTTGTTCTTTCTTTACCCTGGTAGCTCCCCAAGTAGCACGCAGCGAGCATGCGCTTTTCAAAGAGCGTAAAGTGTGAGATCTACCATCCCTCACCGCACCTTGATTAGCCTGCCTTAGCCAGCATTTCCTCGACGCCATCATGGGAGGTTGCTGACTGTCCCCAACAGCTTCTCTCCACTGCCTCCCTAGTCCCGATGGAAACCACATTGCGACGCTCTTCCCGTCTGTTGTCAACGTGCGAGCAGTGCGCAGTCTAGAGGTCGTCAACGTCATCAAGCTGCCCCAGGATTTCGCCGGCCCTGTGCTTGGCTTTCAATGGTCGCCTTCCTCTCGTTTGCTTCTGGTCGCGAATCCCAGCGAGATCAGAGTGATTTCGGCCCTTGATGGCAGCTTCAACGCCACGATCCGGAATGCAGTTGCTCCCGGCACGAAGCCAGCCCATGTCGGCTTCGGTGCCTCGGATGCAGAGATCTGTGTTGTTGCCTCGTTCGGGCTGAAGTTTGCTGTCTACGACCTTGCATCATCCAAGGCTGTCGAGATTGGCAGCCCCAAGCTGTTCTCCCTGTTGGCTGCGAGCAGGTGCTTTGCGTTCCGGCCCCAGACGCACCATCTAGCCTTGCTGACCAGGACGGCCGGCAAGGACCTCATCAGTCTCCACACCTTCCCGACGAGAGAGCTGCAGAGATCGTGGGCCCCTGACACCATCGACGCCCAAGGACTATTGTGGAGCCCGGATGGAAGGTGGCTGCTTGTCTGGGAATCCGCTGCCCAGGGCCACAAGTTGCTCTTCTATACCTCTGATGGTCACATCTTTAGGACTTGGTCGGGCCCGACGTCTCCCGCCCCGGAGTACAAAGATTACGCAGCCGGTGCGGGGATCAGGACTGTGCAGTTTTCCGCAGACGCTCGGCACCTTGCTATTGGTGACTATAGCAGGTCACTGTACTTGTTTAACATGGCGTCGGTAACTGAGACGATGCGGCTCCAACATCCGAGCAGCCTCGTGCCGAGAGATACCCTTCAGGTACGTGTTTCGTCCCATAGGTATTGCCGGGAAGCCCGGAGGACCAGGCTAATCGTGAACAGATTTGGCAGGAGCAGGTGGGTATCTCACAGACAGGACCGTCGATTCATACCTTCATGAGAACTTCGCATGCCATATCTCCGTCCGCTCGATCACAGGAAGGTTTAGATCCGGCATCCGGCTGTGTTACGATACACTTTGATCCATCATCATCTCTCGTAGCCACACGTCTGGACGACTCCCCTGGGACTGCTTGGATTTGGGACCTGCAAGCCGCAGAACTCCGCGCTGTTCTGCTATTCCACGGGAATATTAGCAGCCTATCTTGGCACCCTACCATCCGCGAAACACTACTCGTTCGCTGTGAGGGAGAACAGTACAATGGAGTTGTATTCGTATGGGATCCTCTCTCGGAAGGGCCCCAGTCAGTAGACTTTTCTCAGCATCTGCCGGCCAAGGTGGTTGGCAAGTCACGCGCGTTGTGGCTTGGCCGTGACACGTCAAGCTCGCCATCTCTCTTCCTTTCCGACGCCCAAAACTACGTGCTTGCGTCGCTCATTGAGCTGGATCAGGGCTCACCCCCATGGGGCGATGACTATGGTGCTACCGGACTGACTGGCGACGCACGCGCGACGATGCGAGAAGAATCACCTCTCGAGCTCGTCCCAGCTACTGAAAACGGAACAGGAGGATTTAGCGTTGGGCATGACGAAGATGACAGCGAGTTGGAGGATACTTTTATTCACAAACGATAAGCGCGCACAGCATACAGACATTCAAGTCTACACAAAGTCGAGCTTGGGGATCGCCATTCACGTTACAGGAAATGGAGCAAATGGGGTTGAAGGGCGCTTCGAAATCCTGGGATTGGACTGATGGTTATCGGTATCCGCAGACACCTACCTCAAAAGTGATTTGTCGCCTTGAGTAGTAATGCGAGGTGACACTGACACATGCAAGCCCTATTCAATGCGGGAAGGGCTGGAGGAGGGCACCATCCAAGAGAAGATCCTCCCGCATCTTGAGAGGGTGAGAGAGGGTTTTGCGGCTGTTTCGAAATACCGGCCCCCAGCCATGACGCTGCTGGAAGTTGGTGTAAAAGGCGGTCTCCCCACCCTTGTCGACCACGCACAGTATGAACGCCCCCCCTTTTTACATCCGAGTCACCGCAACCTGGCGCCTCCAGATCGAAAGCCAAGAAGCTAAGCTGCGATAGTACATGCAATATGTCGGACCAGTTGGCAGTCGCGGGCATCACACATACCTCTTACGAGCCGAAGCTCTGGCGTACGCAAGATTCCGGGCTGCGCGATGTTTGCTACCTATGCGACACTATCCGCGGTGGCTTTCGAACTTGCACGCCACCACACTCGGCAAGGACGCACAACTTCGCTCCTCTCACTGCTTTAGCTCGATGTCCCCATTGTTTCTGTTTGGCATTTACAGCACTAGGATTTTGTGGCTGCAGGCCCGATGGAGGTCGCCCTTACCATGACCCTTGTCTGTATTTCTGACGTTTACCACATCGCCAACCACCGTCTCCAGCCTTGACATGCCCCATACGCTGCGTATGTTGAGCCGCAGTAGACTTAGTTGGGTTTACATCATGGGTTCCGCCTACCCGGTTCTCACTGTCTTCGGCCTACCCGGTTTAGACCCCTAGCTCAGGTCTGTTGGCTTGCAGTGCGGGGGTCGACCTTGCATGCCCACTTGACTTGATGCGATGATTGTTTGCAACTCCAAACTGTTCCGAAAGGCTCGGTACACTTGTCGGCCCGCAGCTATGGCTGCGCTCTTCCTCTTCCGTCTCGACATGTTTCCCTCCTCACGGCATGTCGTTGGGTAATCACTCCAGGCACAGGGGCGTACCTCGTCCCTACCCTCTCATGAGGACGGGGCCGAAATGACAAACTCATATTTCATGCTAACCGGTCTCATTCTGTCTTCCTAAACGAGGTTCGGTTTTCTCAATGGGATCGTGTTCGACTTGCCTGCCATCGTCCTCTCCGAGAACAGGTCCTGGACATACTCTCAACCACCTCGCATATACCCTGCCATTACGTGGCGAGGCTTGCCGCCGCAGGTCGTCGTTAATTGCTGAGCATTCCTGTGACCTTTCCCAAAGTATCACGACACCGATTCCAAGTCACACCAGAATGCCGGGTCCTCCGATCGGCTTGCAACTTGTGGAGGTTGATGCTGGGAAGGAGACCGGCATGTATTATATTGCCGTTGGAAACGTACGTACAACAGCTAGAGCCGGGCGACGATCAGCGTAGTTGCTGATAGGCATATACAGCTCCATGCCGAGACGACATGGCAAGAGTTGAAGAACTTTGTCGACGCGAAGTGTCCAGTGGACAGCGCCGAGGTGTACCTTCGTGAGAATGATCCCAGCGTAGCCAACGGCTGGGTCCGGGTCAGGGGGCGCAAAAATTTCGACAAAGCCTTGGGTACGTCTGAAGTGTTCTCTCGGTAGCTTGGAGGCCGAATTCTGATATGGATGCGTCCAGCCGTTCTCAATGGAGGAAAGAAACTCAGAGACCGCGAACTCGTGGCCACGGACTCGAATAAGAATAAGCCGATGCCTGTAAAGATGGGATACGGTGCCTTCAGGCCTACAAGGAGAACGCCGTACTTCCCCGGCACGGAACCGACAAATACGAATGCCAGCAACCAGTACAAAACTGTTTCCACCGGCATGGGCTCTGCCATCGTCAACCAGGAGGGGTACTATTATAACGGAGTTACTCCCAACGAAATCGATCCACAATCTTACGGGCTGGTTAACCCTTATGGCGAGTCTTCAGTTTTGCCTGAGAGCTACGGCACTTACACCCAGGGCAACCAATACAGCGCCGTGAGTCAGGCAGACGGTAACCAGTACTACCAGTCTGGAACCGGGCAGGCATATGGCGATAACCCGTACGGACAGGCAAGCACGTCAGACTACACAACAGGTGGCGCAAACGCATATGCCGCGGTTGAGGCATCTGGGACTTCTCCCCGGTCTGGAAAGGGCAAAGAGCCGACGTGCATCGTCGCCGTCCGCAAGCTACCGGGGAGGGACAAGCAACGATCAAGAACCGCTATTAGGGATTTGATTCGGGAAAATATCCCGCAAGACATTGCACTCAGCAATGGAGACTTCAGCTTCATGCTGGGCCCCGAGGGAGAGCCGTTGGATTACGTGTACATCAAGTTCAAAACGCGCGAGGAAGCAAAAGCTGCCAAGGAACAGCTTGACGGCCAGTGGCTCGAGATAGGCACAAAGAGGCGCAAGGTGGAAGCAGGCTATGCCAAAGAAATACCAGGGAAGAAATCCAAGGAAAAGGACAGGCCGGTCAGCGGGTCATCGTCAGCGGACACTCCGGCGAGAGAGGTGCCTGTCATTGTGGATGGGAGCTACAGGGCACCACCAACTAGCGCGTCGGAATGGGGCCAGGCGACACAGGCGCCCGTCATTGCTAATGGGAGCTATCAGACTACGGCCAGATTCCCGGGGTGGGCCCAGGTGCAGGCGCCTGTCATTGCGGATGGTAGCTTTGACCCGTCAACCGGCATGAGCCAAGTGGCCTTCAACCCCCCATCGGGTCCAGCAGCAGAACGGCAATCGGCCTCTCATGGAAGCCATAAAAGCCCGAAGAACCACGGGAAAGGGAGTGGACACCATCGGTCGAGGAAGTAATCAGCCCTCAGCAGGATGCCACTCTGGCCTCTCTTTTACTCTTCGTGTTCTCCTTCTTTTCTTTTTTTCTGTTTTCTTTCTCTCGTATCTCCCGCTTGGAATGGTAGACGGTTTGAAAAGAGGAAAGGGGAGCATTGGCGCTGAACGGAGTGTTTTGGGGCTGTGAACCTAGAGGTAGAGGTACTGAATGGTGTATGGGTTGGGTCAGAGGCGTTCGGCGATGATCAGACCCGTTGAAAATACTCCAGTTTGGTGGAGGGTGGTCGCCAGGCATATTCGTAATCTTGGTAATCTTGAATCATCTGAACAAAATTTAGCAGCGCTCATTCCTGTATTTCTGACTTAACTGCCATGAATGCACGATACGGACATGCAAAAGGCGGCGTGCATTGTTTGTTCTGCTACCCTCTGCCTGCCAAGGGAAGCTAAGAGGCTGGCCCCATATTATCACGTGATATGTGACAGATGGCAATGGGCAGCTGGCAGCACGGGCCATACAGAATCACTCTCCCAGATCACTCGAAAGCGAAGCCTTGACCTCAACAAAGCAAGCTGCTCGGTGAAACAAACACGACGGCGGCAAGATCACCAGAATTATCCTGCATGAAAATCGAGTGTACTAGGCGTTAGCAGTTCCAGTCAGAGGAGTTAACGGGGATTATTGGCGCGACTGCCTCAGTCCCATGAAATTTGCAACTTAGGATCAACATGGCCTACGAACCCCGCGGGGATCACGGCGGTCGAGGCTTCGGCAGCGGTGGTGGAGGAGGCTTTGGCGGCGGCGGTGGTGGCGGCGATGATGGTCCTCCAAGAGCCAGAGGACGTCGTAAGTTTTCACTCCTTCCTTTATTTGCCCTTTTCGTGGCAGAGGGGAACCCCAAAACAAGAGGGTGTCTGTGGCATCTCATTGCGAAGACCTCCTTCGTGATCAAGCCCTCGCGTTTCTACCTCGCTGCGTAGCGTAGAAATGAGGTGTTATCCTACCTAACTTGGCAGTCTCGCCACTTCACCACTCTCATCTTCTTCTTCTTCTGGCCGCCTCCCCTGCCCCGAATATGGGACGTTCTCGACTTCGCCGTGGCAAGACCACCAAGGAGACGTGCCAGCTGACAGATGATCCTGAAGGCCCGGTAACCGATTATGGCGCGACAATCGTCCACTGGATGCGGCATCGCCGGCCGCGGTACATGGGTTCCTACTCTGGCGAGGCTGAGCGACCGAGTATCAGCTACATCGTCGACGTGAGTATTGAGATCCCGTTCTTGAGCACTGTGCTAACATGGCGTCTAGATGCTGCCTCCCCATGCCAGAGTTGGACAACCAGCAGATTCAGTCCCTACACGGCACTTGCACTCATCACTCAACAAGGTCAAGCATCCCGTCAACGTTGTTAGATGGACCCCAGAGGGCCGCCGTCTGCTCACGGCTTCAAGCAGTGGCGAGTTCACTCTCTGGAACGGCACTGGCTTCAACTTCGAGACTATCATGCAGGCGCACGACTCTGCAATTCGCGCCCTCGCTTACTCACACAGCGATGATTGGCTGGTGTCTGCTGACCACGATGGCATCATCAAGTACTGGCAGCCCAACTTCAACAATGTAGAGAGCATTCGCGGTCATCAGGATCCAATCCGCGATCTCGCCTTCAGCCCAACCGACACCAAGTTTGTCACTGCTTCTGACGACTCGTCTCTGAAGATCTTCGACTTTGCTGGCGGTATCGTTGATACGACCCTATCAGGCCATGGTTGGGATGCAAAAAGTTGCGATTGGCATCCTACCAAAGGGCTCGTCGTCTCGGGCTCCAAGGACCACTTGGTCAAGCTCTGGGATCCCAGAACCGGCCGGTGCCTGACAACCCTGCATGGCCACAAGAACACGATTACAAAGACTGTTTTTGAGAGGGTGCAAGGGAACTGTCTAGCAACCTCTGCACGGGACCAGACCGCCAGAGTTTTTGACCTCCGTATGATGCGCGACGTCTGCCTCCTCAGGGGGCACGAGAAGGATATCTCGACTCTAACTTGGCATCCCGTCCATTCCAACCTCTTGAGCACTGGCGGCTCGGATGGCTCGCTCTTCCATTATATACTCGACGAGCCAAACACACCTCCTGGCCAAGCTTCTACAATAGCACCCTACGATAGCCCAGATCCGACCTCCGCCCCAGCCCAGCCCATCTACCCTGCACACAAAGTCCCCTACGCTCACGACTTTGCTATCTGGTCGTTAGATTGGCACCCTCTCGGACATATCTTGGCCTCCGGCTCGAACGACAGGATCACGAGGTTTTGGGCACGGGCAAGACCCGGAGAGGCCGACTCGTTCAACGACCGCTACCATATTGGCGAGGCTGATGCCGAGGCCCAAGGGACATGGGACCGCAGAGGTGGTCGCCATATGCGACAGGCTGAGGAGGAGCAGGAGCTTGAGGACGAGATGGACGGGCTGGTGGATCAGAAAATGCCCCTCAAGGCTGCCTCTGCTTTCCCCGGTATCCCTGGGCTGCCTCTCCAGCAATCCGCTGGTGGCATTATGCCTCCGCATCTGCCGATGATTCCCGGTGTCGGAGCCGCCATCCCTCCACCTTTGCCATTCCCCATTCCCGGAATGGGGATGCCTGGCCTCCTTCCTCTGGACCCGAAAAACCCACCGAACTTCGCAGCTATAGCAGAGATGATGAGGAAAGCGGGTATTGCCCCACCACCGCCTCCCGGCGCAAACCTGCCTCCTGGGATGCCACCTGGCATCCTACCGCCAGGGCTTGTCCCGCCAGGACTTGTTCCGCCGCCCAACTTTACTCCTACGCCCGGATTTTTGCCTCCTCCCCCACCACAGTCTATCCCGCCGCCAAACGGTCCACCAAATCCGACATACAGCCCGGAGGCCGATGGTGGCAGCGGTAGACGGCGAGCGCCCCTACCTAGCCAGGAGGAGAGCCTGAGAATGGAGCAATCACATGGCAACTATACGCGAGTTAGATAGAGCCGTGACCTATGCAAGAATACCCGCCGGCGAAAGCTGTCATGTTGACAGAACGGTACATTGGAGTCATTCATTTGCAACTTTGAGCGTCATGAAAAGACTGAGGGGGAAGGGCAAGCCTGATTTGAGATCAGTGCCTTCCGATATAATACCCTGGAGTTAGGAGGTTTTGGACAAGGGGTCATTTGGCCACTTGTATTGTACCACCTTAGAATAGAAGGCGCAAAGCAGAGGCCAAGCGAAAAAAAAAGGTCTAGGCTACATCGGAATCTGAATATGCATTCGTTTGTTTGCAATTCTTTGAGAACTATCTAGATATCTACAGGATGTACAATACAAGCTTGCGCGAGTAAGATCTGCGATTGACTGAGAAGAAAATCAAAATGGCAAACGCTATGCAATAATATGCTGGGAAACAAGCCCCAAACCATGACCTGGACATGACAATGATGTAGGCAAGGAGATGGTGGTGTTACATGATATTTAAACAACAGAGAGACCCAAGACATACAGAGCTCTCTGAAATCAGGAAAGGGCAGGCGGGGTGTGCTGATACAAATATCCCAATAAAACAGGTCTGTCCTCCGTCTATTACTTCTTAGCAAACCCCTTTTGGCGGTCCGCGTACTCCTTCACAAGGATAGAGCAGTTCGTCTCGCCACACAAGCGCTTGCGGCGTTGTACGGGAAGCTTGGTCGCAAATTCCAGGCCGCTGGCCCGCTCGACGGCCTCGATAGGGACCTCGAAGTCGCCGAGGGGCTTTGCGTTGGGGATCGGGGCGTTGGGGAGAACGAAGGCGCCGAGAGCGACCTTGCCTCCGGAGCTGCCGTCCTCGGCAAAGATGACCTTGTAGAAATGTGTGGGCACGGCTACGTTGGGCGGGTTGCCAATCATCTCGTACTTGACGTACCACTTGTTGTCGGTCGGGTCGCGCTTCGGCAGGTATAGTGGCCCTGTGACGATGCGCACCGACGGGTACGACTGCGTGAGGCGCCGGCAAAAGTCCTCAAAGTGTGCCCAGTAGTCGCGGTTGAAGCCTTCGCCCACCTGCGGGCACATGTTGGTGAGGTAGAAGGTGTCGTCCATGGCGGACTGCGACCACTTGCAGTCGGCAGCGGGGACTTGATGGCCGCGGTCGAAGCCCGAGCGGAAGTAGTCTTTGAGCTTGGCACGGAACTTTTCGGGCACGGCGGGATCTTCGAGGAAGGCGCTGTTCTTGCGGTCGCCGTCGCGCAGCGCGAGCGACGCGGGCGTGATATGCTCAACGACCCATTGCGGGTTACGTAGGCGACGGTCGTAGGACGAGACCAGGCCGATGCGCGCAGCCACGTCCGACACGGGGCCCGGGAAGCCGTACTCGAAGAGGCCCGAGGGGTCGACGGGACCGCCAGATCGAGCGGGGGGTATTATCGGCGTTGCCTGGCTGAACACTTGCTGGGAAACAGGGGGGGCCACTGGCGCGTAGCCGGCCGGGGGCTTTGAGAAGGTCGTCGTGGTTGTCGTTGTCGTCTGAAGCTCGGTTTTCTTGTCTGACGATCGCAGCGAGTACATGGCGGCTGTAGCGGCGGCACCGGCTCCAGCGCTGACAGCGGCAATCACGGCAAGCGTTGCTTTGGACATGGTGAGAAGAAGTCTTTTTCCTCGGACGCGGCGTGGGACGATGTGAGATGGTATTTATCTGGCTCCTGCTCCCAGCACAAACAGAATCAGGCGACGGGATTCGGTGACTCTGCTACGCTCACGCGGCTCTGGCGGGGGGACCTCGTGGGTGTTGAACTGGTGGTGTGCGAGTGTCTCAGTTAGTGTCGGAAACAGGTGAGTTTTTGGCTGGAAATTTCATCGCGATCCGATCAGCGAGATCAGCCCCGTGCGTTCGGGACCTTGCAGGACGCCCCCACTCCAGCCCCATCACGAGGTATTCCTACGGATCCGTCATCACGCACCGTGACACAAGCGTCGGAAAAATCGTCATCAAGTTTGCGCGAGGTTCCGTGGCAAGCCCGCACGAGTCTCTTGCTTCCACAGCCGTGTTTGCTTGCGATGGAACGGTAACCAAGCCGTTGCACCTGTACGATGATTCGCTCCGCAAAGACGGAGGTACTTCGTAGACAAAACTGACGAGTAAGAGGGCAGGGATTTATAAGGGACATAACATCCTTGCAGCGGTCGGCGGGCGCCACCATGACATCGATTCAAAGTCTCCCCAGATTCTGGATCCTCCGCCGATTTGAAACGTAGGGTCGGCAGGCTCACCGATGACAACCACCAACCCCGTTGACGGCACCACGAACGGTGACCTCGTTCTGTCACCGATAATAACTCGCGGATAGCGTGGGGTCCAGCTACCTTACGCCAACCGCCGTCGTTAACTTCGTTCAGCCTGGCAGCCTTGGCCTGCTGCAGCAAGTGTGGTTTAGCGTCAGAAAGGCGCTCCTGCCTGCCCGTAAAGGTACCCACCACGTACCTCTTGCGCTAGGCCATCGAGGTTCTCAACTGGATTGGATTCGTGAGACGTCTGATTTTGTCTCCGCCATCCTTTACTGCCCTGCCGTCCTCTCTCTCTTTGCCCGACCACCACGGGCCTTCGCTTTTTGGACGCCCGAGACGATACATATCACAGCATTGTCCTCCGCGGATGCCAAAACGCAGAACGCCCTTCTCAGAACCCGGCCTCTTCCATTTTTACCCCTAGATCTTCGTCAGGACGGAAACCAATCCGTAGCAAGCGTTTTGATTAGCCACAGCCAAGCACGCTGCCGAGCTTGATCTCCGGCCCCCTATCATGGAGGCAGCGAGCCTCGACAACGACACCCGAGGATGGATCCTCTGTATCGCGAGCGGCCTTGGTGAGTGGCTACCACCCGATCCCTGGAGGCGTCCATGTACTGACTGTTATCGCAGCCTGTTCGTTCGGCGCAACGATCATTTGTGTTGATGTAGTCGTCCGTCTATTTCCTGGCCAGAAGCAGTTCAGAATCCAGGACAGTAATGCATTCCTGGGATGTTCACTCAGCCTCAGCTTCGGCGTGATGGTTGGTTTCTCCTATCGAGACTGTCTGGACCTCTGCTGACCACTGCGCAGCTTTTTTCAGCGTTATATAGCATGTTGCCGTCGGCTATGCGCTACCTCGCAAAGGGCGGGTGGAGTCGGCAGCCAGCGGGATTCCTTATGATGGGCTGTTTTGTTTCGGGCTTCATCGGTATCCAGGTTATCTCGCGCGTCCTACACCAATACATACCCTCGCACGTCGTAGATTGTGATCATACGCATAAGGAGCAAATTGAAGACCCGCGACACGAAACCAGACATCGCCAATCCAGAACGCGGAGCCGCCGACAATCTGTGCGGACGCTATCCTCTCGTTCGACTATACGCTACCCTCATATGGCAGAGGTGAGCGGACTTGCGACCGAGTCAACTCCTCTCCTGTCCGCCGAGACGCAGCCAAACGGCCACGGCACACACCTGGACTCACATCGACACATCGCAACGAGAAGTGAGACGCTCCCTCATATACACAGTGCTCACCCGGGTACCGCGACACAAGCCAGAAGACCTTCAATGAAGGAGATTAGTCGCTTCGTCAAGTCCTTCGTCAAGGATAAGCCGCACGAAGCCCATTGCGATGAATCCGAGACCTGTTACGGATTTTCAGAGCCTTGCGGGCATGAATGTGATAAGTTGAAGACAAGCGCAGCGCTATCCACCCGGAGCACAACTCTGCTGCGCTCCAACACGAGCACCACTCTAGCCGAGCACTTGTCTTCTGCTCCTGAAAGCTATACAGATAACGGCTCGAGTTCTCCCACGAGCCCGTTCTGCCATGGTGATCACATGCATAGCCGCGAACAAACCGGGCGCAGCGTTGATGGCGAGCCACACTCGCATCCCACAACGGTTGATGAAGAGGATGTGGACAACGATTGCGATCAGATGGAGGAAGACCTCGAGGCACAACACCACCATCACGTTCCAGAAAACGCTTTTCTTTCTATCGGTCTACAGACCGTTATCGCCATTGCCCTGCATAAATTCCCCGAGGGGTTCATTACATATGCAACGAACCATGCCAGCCCAACACTCGGTTTGAACGTTTTCATGGCCCTTTTTGTACACAATATTGCAGAGGGCTTTTCGATGGCGCTTCCGCTCTATCTCGCGCTTGGGAGCCGATTCAAAGCGGTCGCCTGGTCTTCATTACTCGGGGGGCTCAGCCAACCCGTGGGCGCGGCTATCGCAATGCTGTGGTTCAAACTAGCCAACCGGTCCGACGACTTCAGCGTTGACAATACGGCGTACGCCTGTCTCTTTGCCGTCACGGCAGGGATCATGACGAGCGTGGCCCTACAGCTGTTTGTGGAGAGCTTGAGCTTGAACCACAACAAAAACCTCAGCATGTTGTTTGCCTTTTTGGGAATGACCATGCTGGGTCTTAGTAACGCTCTCGTGACCGAATGAGAACTTCCAAGCTATTTTTTTTGGCGTTATGATCCGGCCTGGCGCATGGTTTTGGTCTTGCAAAGTTGATGAGAGTGCCGGGGAACGCTGCCGATTACAGACGTTGAGATGCGCAGGATTTACGACGAACGGCCATCTATGGATATAAGTCGAAAATGCAGTCAAACGATAATATAGACACTGGAAGGAGGGCGAAGAAAACTAACTGGTGCCACGCCGCAGGAGCGGTAAGATTCTGGTGCCGAGTGAGGCCGGGTTCTCTGGCACAGGTGACAAGTGGGAGACGTCGGACCTGCAAGCCTGGCAGTGGGCTTCCGACGGCAACGTCGAAGAGCTGCACGGTGACCCCCTGTCGCATCGGTTTGGTAATACCCACCGGCGCCGGCTACTGGGTTGAAGTGGCACGAGAACCGGGTAGTTGCAGGGCGGTGGCAGTGTTGCCATAGGGGCCAAGGGTGTAAGTGTAACATCGACAAAGTACATAGCTTGAACACGCGGCTGGGTTGCATGTAGGTCGTCGAGGGTTGGTCGCTCAGTTGGCTTTGTGGGATTATTAAGCCAGCGTAGTGTTGTTGTGGTTGGGAGGATGCAATGTATGGCTATCCATTGATAGCGAACACGAATGCGATTTGAATCGCCTTCATGATGAAAGCGATGTGGTCTGTGTGTTGGTTGGGACAAGGGCTGGAATCTTTTTACTTTCAGTCCATACGGATTACTCGCAGGGGCTGTAACGTCTGCTCTTGTTGGTTGTGAAGTTACTCAAAGTCGACCCCTGCGATATACCTTGGGAGAGAAGAGTTCAATGTCTTGGGAAGATCCGCAACTAGAAAAAAACACGGATCATACGTCGATACCTAGGCATTACGTTACCATCCTATTGTCATTCGTGATTTTCTCCTTCAGGTTTGCTAACTACTTCCCTCTTCAGCTGGAGCATCCTAATCAAGGGCGGGAGCTAATTTCCGCCAGACTCAGACAGCTCTTAGGCACTCGATCATGACCATGTGAGAAGGTCCCGACATCCAATACTTAGGTACCTAGTATAATATGCGAGGTACTTCGGTGCTCAACCTGCCTGTTCAAGGCGAACCGAACAGTCCTGGGAGTCAAACACAGGGACATTTTGGGACTTGATGTTCAGTAAATGCAAACTTATTATCTGCCTACTTGAAGTGAATATGTCCACTCAGGTAGATGCGAGTACGAACGTCTGTCACAAGTTGTCAACGAGCGCCTGGGTCCCCTCGCTACTACTGGGGTGGGTACTTTTCGGTAGTTGGCTCACGCCAAGCATCCTTCAGGAGATTGGCCCGCTCTCCTGGAACTGGCTGAAATGATCCTCCTCTCGTGTTCGTATCTTCATCTCCAACGGCTGACCTTACACCAGGGAAGCATGGTAGGTATTGCTTTAAATATGTTCAGACATCCCGCATCTCATGCATGTAAATAAATACTTTAGATAGCATCCCTTCCCAACTGTCTACCTAATACAATATACCCGGGCTATTAAAACAAATAACGCGAAATGGCGTCCTTCATCCGCGTCGCCCTCTTCGGCTCAAAGAACTCCAAGCCCTCCGCCTTCGACCCAGCCAAGGACATCACCCCACTCACCGACCGCGTAATTCTCATCACCGGCGGTGCCGGCGATCTAGGCCGGCAAACCGCCATCGAGCTCGGCCGTTTCGGAAAACCCGCGCACATCTACCTCGCCGACCTCCCCCGTGATGAAGCCGCTCAGGAAGTCGCCATCGGCGCCGTGCGCGACACCCTACCAGCAGACGTACAGGCCGTCGTGAAGGTCTCCTTTCTGGATCTGGATCTGGGGTCGCTCGATGCGGTGCAGACTGCCGCGGCGCGGTTTAGGGAGCTGGAGGGGCGGTTGGACGTGCTGGTGCTGAACGCGGGCATCATGCCGGTGAAGGCGGGGCTGTCGAAGGATGGGTATGAAGTCACCTTTGGGGTGAATTACCTTGGCCATGCGCTGTTTACGAGGCTGTTGATGCCGGTTTTGGTGGAGACGCAGACGAAGCAGGCTGATGTGAGGGTTGTGGTCGTGGCGAGCGAGGGGCACAGCATGGCGCCGAAGGGGGGGATTGTGTTTGGGGCGCTGAAGACGAACTGTGACAAGATGGTATGTTCCTGTTTTTGTGTGTATAGGTTTCCTGTTGAGGAGGTAAGAAGAAAATTAACAGTTTTCCCAGAGTTACTTCCGCCGCTATGGGCAGAGCAAGGTGGCGCTCATCGGGCTCACGAAGCAGCTAGCATCTGAGTACCCCCACCTCAAAGTAGTCGCCGTACACCCCGGGCGCATCGCGACCGGTCTGGGTAAAACACTCCAGAGAGACAGCCGTCTGATCCGGCTGATATCCCCCTTTACGGCCTTCGTTACGACCAGTGTTGAACTCGGCGCCCGAAACCACGTCTGGGCTGCCACGTCTTCTGAGGTCGTTAGCGGATATTACTTTGTGCCTGTTGGAATAATTGACAAGAATACGATTATCGAGAAGGATGCCAGCCTGACGGGGAAGTTAAAGGAGTGGACCGATGTTGAGCTCAAGGGGCGTGCCTAAGACGACTGACTGTGTTGTACTGATCTGTATATAATTTGGAGAATGTAGGAAAGGCCAAGAATGTAACACAAATACCCATTGAACCATAGCCTGCTTGAGAGTAAGGGGGTGTCTTCCATCTTAACACCGAATACCCCTTTTTTCTTTCTTACCGGCCTGCTCTGGTAACAAGAAGTGTGAGAAAAGAATATTCGCACACGGTCTAGATAGACACCCCCATAATTCGATCCTGCTTGCTGGTATATAACGTATCAAATACCCTTTCCTACAGAATCGAACGGCCACCGGCCCACCCACCAGATCGTTACATGTTTTCCCCGTTGTTTTGTTTACGCACCACATCCACACCTCCTTTAGCTACAAAGGCACAAGACACGCATTACAGGACATATCCGCCCACTCCAACGCACCCCCACTCTCTCGCCCCCATCGAATCCTCCAGTTCGACGCACCACCAGAGCGCGTCCTTGGCCTTCTCCACCTGGCCGCTCTCCTCATACGCCCTCGCCAACGCAAACCACGCCTCCGAGTGGTTCCACCCGGACCCCAACTTCGTCAAGCCCGACAGCAGCATATACGCCCGGTCCCGCGCCGCAAGCCGGTCCAACAGCGGCAGCGACTTCGCCTTGTGGGGAGGGACTAGTTCCGTCGGTGGCGCAGCCTTCTCCCTAAAAGGATTTGGCGACGTCACTGTTCTTTTCGGCCTTGTGGTGACGAGGCCGAGGGGCTCCCATGGCAGTTCGGGGTATTTGTCTTCGCTTGTTTTCTTCTCAGGAGGCGTTGGTTCGTCACCCATTGTAGCAGCTACTACATCAAGGCCAGGAATCGCAGGGGGCGGCAGTAGCTTTTCCGAGTAGACATCCATTAGAATGTTGGAGAGCCCGACAATGCCAGCCAGATGGTCGGGAAAGTACGTGAGGGCCGTTTCGAAATCGGCCCTGGCCTGATACGGCCGTTCACGGGCCATCGAAAGGTTTCCCTTCTACAAAAGAGTTAGCATAAAGACCATCTGGACAGTGAGGCAGCGCAACTCACCTCAGCCCACACATCGGCGAAGAGCTCTTCGACGCTCTTTTTCTGGCCCCAGCCTGCCTGTCGTGCCGAGAGGGATCCCGATGTGTCGCTGGAGATATCGGCCTCCAGGTTCTGAACAATCTTCTGCCCTTCGGAGCATGCCTTCTGTGCATCGCCGAGCAGGCCCGCTCTTCGGTAAAAGCCGGCGATGACCAGCCAGACTCCTACCAGGATGGCCTTGCGTTTTCGTTTGTTGTGGTCCTGAGAGAACTGGACATAAGGGAGCAATCTCGTAACCGACTCTACCTCTTTGACAGCAATACCCGAAAGGTCCTGAGTTTTCGACTCCGCGGAATCATTAGAAGTGTGTGAATTGCTGTGTTGCAATGTCCCCAGACCCGATGTTTCTGTGGTTTTCCGGCTGGCAAAACTGAAGTGTTGCGGCAGCTGGATATCGTCGAAGGGTGCGAAAAAGTTGTCGTTGTCGACCTGTGAAAGCGAGCCCCTGCTGCTCATCGCTCGTGGCCGACTACTGCTACTTCTCTTGCGGAGGCTCGCCCTTCTCTTAGTGGACTCGCTTCTCCCCTTGACACTTGACGACCTCACAGATCTTTGGCTCGAGCGGACATCCCCATTCTCCTGCGGTATCTGGGTGGGTGGTGCTGTCGTTGCGACACTGTGGGCGGTTTGCGTTGTTGTGGGCCTAGAGGCAATCGTTGCCATCTTATCGTTGATTTTCGGCCGAGCGGGCTTGTCTGAGCGCCCAAAGACGCTACCCCTGAGACTTCTCAATGTCGCCGCTGAGCTCTTCGGCGGCTTCGCCTCAGTGACCAATTCCAGTTTCTGCTCTACATCCCCAAAGAGCCTTGGAAACAAGGTGAGAAGCTCCGTGCTTGCATTGACAGCCACTGCCGGCCCCTCCACAAGTTCGAGGATAGCGAGTTGCGTCATCTTGATCTCGAGAATGTTTTCCTTCTCATAGTCATCCATTTCGTCGACTAACCCGTCTCCCAGAACTTTTTCCTCTTGAGCACCTGCCTCGTTGAGGTGGTCGCTGCGGTATGCTCCATTTAAATGCTTTCCTCCAAAAAGAACATGGGGGTCTTTGAACTGTTCAATCGCGCCCTCGCACGCCCGAGCAGCCATGACATATTCCTGTCTCGCGCTGAGCATCAGTGCCAGCAGGTGCCAGAGGGGGATCAGCGAGCGCTCGCGCCAATAAGGGCCACTGTGAAGATCTTGGTTCTCCTCTACGACTTTGTCTGCGAGGAGAGCTGTCTTGACGAGCTCAATGGCAACAGAAAGCTTCCGTTGCTCCACCAAGAGTACCCCGAGAGCGAAGACTCCCCTAACATCTACCGCTCGACCAAACTCGGGAGAAAGCGATTTGCGGAGGCACTGAATGGCCTTGTCCTGTATCTGCGTCCGAGAATCCGAATCATACGTCATGCGTGCCCACTGTGCGTGTGCCAGCCCTATCGATTGCCACGCCAGCCCGAAAACGCTCGGTTTTACCGTACCAAGCAAAGCAGGTCCATTTTCTGAGGTTGGATTTATCTGCCCGACTTCCTTGGTCAGATCTTCGAGCTCTACGGCTAATCCACGCGCTTTCTCAGCTGCCTCTTTCCCGCCATACCGGCAGAGGGCCGCGATGCAAGACGAAATTGTCTCGAGCATAGTAGCGTCATCGTCGAGGGCAGGCTCGAGCTGCCCAGTCTTCTGGACTCTGGCCCTGCCCTTCTTGATAAGAGCCAGATACGAGTCGAATGACAGGAATGCCAAGTCGAATTCGGCGAGGGCGAGGTGCACCGTAAAGAGATGCCTCAAGACAGCGGTAGAGTGGAATGTCTTTGTAGCAGCCCCGTAGAGAGTGTCGAGCACGCCATGGCTCAGTGACTCCCGTCCGCCAGCCCCAAGATCCAGCACCTTCCAGCCATGCCCATTCAAAATGGTCCAATTCAGCATGACCTTTTGGACAAAGTCTTCAACCTCAACTCGTTGTTCATCAGCCTTTGGAAACTTTGTCTCGGAGAAAAGCAGTCCCTGGTAGATGGTTTCCACCTTCTTCAATTCAGAGCGCAGCTGGTTCCGCGCAGACGACTCGTTGTTTACCAAAGCGTACCCCGTGGGATAGGCGCGGTCCTGCTGAAGGATCTCCGATAGAGCATAGTAGTACTCGGACCAAACCTGCCGCCTAGGCACGGATCCCTTAAAACCATAACCACCGGCCAAGGGCGCACCCTTAGTGCTCGCCCAGTAAGTAGACCATGTGCGGAAGCAAGCCAGACAGTTGGGGTCCGACAGTTGTCTGGCCCCGTCCCGAATCGCCTGACCGGCAAGCATGCAGTACTCAGTCAGAAATAGCTCGGCCCAATAGCGCAGTTGTTGGCGGGCATTCTTGGTCGTCCATACACCCGAAAGCGAGGGCAAGGCCGACTCAAATGCCCTTAAAGCCCCATCCCGTTGCCCTTCACGCGCGAGACAATTCGCTCTGAGGTAGGCAGCCTTCAGGGCACAGACCTTTGTCCACTCAGTTAGGCCATCACAGTTCTCGAGCTGGGAATGTTCCTCGTGAAAATTCCTGGGCAAACCGGCCAAGGCGAGGTCATATTCCTTCAGAACCCAGTGCACCCATCCGGCGCAGACCTTGGCCTGGAACCTGTCTTCGAGAAAAGCTTGTTCGTTCTGGATTGCGGCGTGCAGCTTCGGAAGGTCGGTGGACGCTTCGGCGCCCACAAGTTCGGCGCGCGAAGCCTTCGGGCCGGCCTTCGTGATGGCAGCTTCATTCTGTGCGGTCAAGGTGAGGCCTGACAACGAGATCGATCAGTTCATAATCTAGACGAAAGGGTGTTGGATGTGGCGGCATAAGAGGGGGGTCATACACTGGCGCTCGGGGGCGTGCTTCCGCACCTTGCGGATTAGTTCGGGTACGGCATCCCAGTTCTCCTCGCACCGCGCATCATCAAGCAGCTGAATATAATGCGCGCCTTTCGCTGCGTCAGGCTGTCGCGGTGGCAGTCGGCCAAGTCAGCGACACGGAGCAGCACCTCAATCCGCACCTCTCTCCTACTCACCATGTTGCCGGGTATGCAAGCAGACTCGCACTACGATGACTTATTGCGACGACAAGACATGCGGACGCGGGCGCAGCATTCTCGAATTGGAAAAACAATGGTAGCACTGGCACGTCGGGTGTAGCTGGAGGCAGGCAGACTTAGCAGTGAATTTGGCGAATATAAACAACAGAGGCTTGTTGTGGTCATCGACAGGGAAAGACGGTCCAAAGGTTGAAGGTACAACAGCGTGGCACAATTTACAACTGACGGAGTTAAATCCATGGTGTTGGTCGCGCCGCCCCTGAACCTGCTGCCGGATCCTTGGGATGGGATTGGCTAGACTGCCTACACACCCAACTTCTTACAGGGGTGTAGCTCCCGCAAAAGTGGAGCTCGGCTTTATTCTTGCGGTTCCTGCCGCTGCAGAAAATTCGATGTCGGGACTGCTTGAAGACCTCACTTGGTCCTCAACTCTCACTCAGTCAACACCAACATTCAAAAATCCGGCGAAGAATTTGGACGAGCGATTTCGGGGCTTGAGCTTCAATCGAAACCCCTCACCAAAACTCCGTGCTTTGCAGCCAGGTCAAGCAACCGTGGGGCGAGTTTAGAGAAGCTTTGGAAAGGGTTCTGTTGGAGATCTGTTGGAGGGCTTTGCGTGTTGATACACAAGATACCTTGAATAGGAACCTAAAAAAATGTCGGTTCCACCAGAACTCCGAGTTCTCTGCCGGAGGCTCGTCTCAACTCCAACCGAAGAGCTCCCGCGTCTCTGCCCGGTGCTTGTTGGGCTTGTGCTGCGATGTGGCGGGCCTCTTTCTGCTGTTCCCGGGGCGGGGGCCAAAGACAAGGCTTCGGAAGCTTCCATGCTGGTTCATAAGCTTAGAACACACATTACAACCCTTTTGAACGGCAGGACTGCATCGGGCCGTTTCGTTGCCATCTGTTTGATCAAGGCAGTTATTGACGTTGGCGGCTGGGAGAGCCTGCGGGTGTCAGACTCGTGGATTAGGGGCCTCATCTCGGCCATGCAGGTACGTGATGGCAAAACCTGTGGCAGACAAAAGATCCGATACGCTAACATACTCCAGAAACCGGAATCACTTGCCACCAAGGAGCTATGCGTCGTTGCATTGACCAAGATATACATGCTCCTGCAAGGATATCAGACGCTGGTGAGGGAGATGGCCACCCCAACTCTTCCAGACTACGTCAAAGCCTGCTTGCAGCTCATCAAGCCCCCATCATCGGGCAAAGCACTCAAGACTCCGGCGTCATTCATTGATACTGTTGCCTGCTCTTTCTCCCGGCTTTTGCCTCTCTTTCCTACGACCCTACGAACCTTCAGCGCCCAGATTATAACTGCTCTGAAAGCCTATGTTGCGCCAACCACCTCTGACTCACGTGCAGTTCCCCAGAGCTTAAGGGAGAGCGCAAGGCGTGTGTTGATCTTGCTCCACTACACCGCCCCGAAGAATGGAAACAGCGACGAGTGGGCGAAGCGTATTCGCGCGACTGTCAAAGACTGCCACGCTACGTCAGACCAGGTCTTCCGAGCTGTCCAGGAATCCTGGGAGTCAACTACAGGTTACAGAAGTCAAATTGTACGGGCCGACGTGGACCCATCTGGCGGAGGGGACGCTGCCGAGGAGTTCCCGACCTGGACGGGTCTGGGTGCCGGCTCGGAGAGGCTCATTGGCCTCTTGGAGTTCCTCGCTGATCATCTCAGAGTGTCTACCAAGGCTTCGGTAACAGTCCCGCTAGGAGAACTACTGGACTTGGTATCCAGGCTGTCGCTAATAACGCTCCCCGCGTTGGACGACTTAGCCGGGATGAATCCCGCCATCAGCAGGGATGAGAGGGCCGAGCTCTGGAGCGTCCTGCCAGATATCCACCAGGCAGCCATTTCTCTTCACATCGCCGTGATACGTCGTCTTGGTATTAACGCCGTCTCTCTTTCCACCGACATCATCGATCAGGTGGTTCGTATCTTGGGCTCGGACCGCCACGTCCCGGCAATTCGCCAGTCAACCTACGTCCTGATGAAAGAGCTCCTGCTCCTCTCCGGCCCAACGCTCCCCAAACTTACCGTCGACACTCTCACCCCTCTCGTCCAGGGCTGCTGCCAAGACATACTCCGTCCTACTGGATATGGCGAGGTCAACCCCCAGGAGCTCCCAACTCCAGTTACCAATGGAGGCGCGAAGCAGAAAGACCCAACCTCGGGTAACGCCGATGCGTTTCTCGCCCGCCCAGTTGGCTGGGATTCCGCCAACATCTCCTCCAGCCCCCATGCGAGCCACGAAGTGGCCGCGTGCGATCTGCTCCCGCTCTTCCTGTCGCACTTACCACAAAGACATCTCAGCCCCGACTCCCGCACTTTGCTTGATCGCACGGCAATTCTGTCCCTCAGCAAGGAGGCCATGTTGGCGAGCTGTTTACACCCCTACAAGGACACCAGGGGCCGCTACTACCCTAGCATTCTCCCCTTCTTGATCAGCCAGTACCCCTACGACCAGGGTGTAGAGGTGCTACGGACCAATCTCGTGCGCAGTGCTCGCTTAGGTACTGCTGCTCACGGGCACGAGCAGTTATGGGAGGATCCCAGCGAAGGACTCGATGAGTTACTGGAGAACTCTGCGGAGAAAAATGGCGCGCTAGATGGTGACCTGGATACAGCAATGGAGGACAGCACCGCCTCTGAGGAGAAAGCAACCAAATCTTCAGCTGCTGGGTGGCAGCTACCAGAGGCCGAGACGAAGATGGACGTCGACCCCGTACCAGCGGCCAAGAACGCTTTCTTCACAACCACCATAGAGAGCACTGTAGTCGTCACGACCGGGGATGTCGAGGGTGTCGGCATGCAAATAGAGACGCCGTTATCCCCGCTGAAGCGTAAAGCGTCGCAGGTTGAACCTGGCAAGCCGAAGAGGGTCGACACTGGAAGGGCGCAGGATGCTGCGGGTGAGGTCACAAAAGATGATGACGCAGGTAGTGACGATGACAGCGATAGCGACGGCGACAGCATAGAGATCGACCTCACGTTCGATGATGACGAGGAGGAGGAGGAGGAGGAGGAGGAAGAGAGTAAATGATATCCAGACAATGCGAAGATAGAAAAAATTTAAGAGAGTCGATCAGATCACTACTCGCTTTTCGTGTGTTTCGTGGTCTGAAAAGTCAAGTTGAGAGGAACGGTTGTTCTATTTCATGCGCAAAAAGGGGCGCCAAACAAACCCCAAAATAGCTTTCGCTCAAAACAGGGCCTCCGCATGAGAAACTGAGGAGTTACCTTCATCGCACACGCCCCGAAAAAACAGCAAGGAGACATCCCTTTAACAAATCGTCGTTGTTGTGGGTATCTATCGTAAGGGTACATTTGACCTCACATCCAATTTTAGGAGGCTACCCATATGTCATCGCCCGTGTCCGTTGATCCCCAGTCTCTCCGTCCACGCTTAAAATACAGCACTGATTTCTCAGTGTGACTCCTTCCAACGCCACCTTTTTCCTTATTTCCTCGAAAATGCTCAATGATATCGCAGTGTTGAACGCCCAGGCAAGATCGACCGTCCTCATCCAGACGCCTGAACCCGCCTAGACGTTCATGAAATCCGAGACCGAACCAACCGCCAACCCTAAGACAAGTGTACATGAATATCAAACCCCGCATCACACCAAGGATGAAAAGCAACGAGAAAGAGAAACGCATGCTGAGTGCCAGATTTCTTATGGCTGGGGCCTTCAATCTCTCAGCCACGCTCTCCTTTTTTCCTCCTTCTTCGCCTTCCGCTTCTCCTTGAACTGCTTGAGCTCCGCCTTGGTGGGTTTCTTGCCAGCGCGCTCTGCCTTCAGGCTGCGGCCATCGTGCATGTTGGCCGCAGCATCTACGTCAAAGTAGGCATTCATCTGCCGCTTGCTCTTGGCTTCGTCTGTATGACGCTCCATACCCTGCTCTGGGGCCTGCCACTGGCCGGTCCAGCGGTTGAATTGGGCGGCGGTAGCGTATTCGGCGTCTGCCTCACCTGCCGCCGGTATCCCCACCACGGTTGCAGTCGCGGCAGGATCAGTTACTGCGCGGGCGTTCTGCGCATACCAGGCGTTCTCGTCATAGTCACCGTGGATGGCGGGGTTGTAGCCGCCCGCGACAGAGACTGGGTTGCTGATGGCGGACTTGTCTGTTGAATCGGGAACCACCACGGGGGCGGTTGCGGCTATCATGCCAGCTGCAGCGGCAGCGGTGGGAACTCGAGGGTTTTCCTGCTGCCAAACGGCAGTAAAACGATTGTAGAACCAGTAGGACGAGGTGTTTGGGTTCCAGTGAGCTTCCCAGCCATCGTCTTCAGGTTGAGGGTCTGGCTCGTCTGGCAAGGGAGGGGCATCTATGGAGGATGGATTCGACTCCGACCCTGGTAGTGGCTCATCTGGTAGCGGAGGTGCAGTTGGAGGTGCTTCTGTCTCTTCCTCGGTGCGTTTCCCGGGTGATGATTTTTGCGATGCACGCGTGCTGTCCGAGGCGCCGCTGTCTGAAGGGGGCGATGCTGAACCGCACTCGGGGGAGCTTTGTTCCACCTCTCCGGGCTCGGGCCCCATGGTTGCCGTAGTTTCTAAGACATCGGGGGCACCTTCGAGCACGGGTTCGAGGGATGCAGGTTTTGGTGTCATCGTGTGATTCTGGCGATGGAGGTGCGTCTTCTCAATTGGACTCTGAGCCTGTCAGGAAAAGGCTGGTTGAGAGGGCAGTCATCTCATGGCAACAGGAAGTAAGTTCCTGTGTCGGAAGCCGGCGCAGCCAAAAAGAGCGAAAGAAAGTTCGTCCCAAACACCCTGATCACTGCTTTCTCGTCGGCTTCGCTAACTTTCGCGATAGGTAACGGAACGTGGAGCCCGGAACGGTGCTGCTATTTTCCGGCGGGAAGAGCGCTGCAGCGAGAACCTGACTGAAAGCTGCCAAGGAGCTGCCAAGGGTGGACCCGCTGTCTTTGATCTCCGAGTCCAGTTGCCAAGGTCGAGCTTAAACAGTGGATTCATTCGTCGCATCCACACCTACGCCTTTCCATATTGAAATTCGGAGAGGACATCTCTTTAAAGATCGGAGGCTCGGTAGCATTCGATCGCTTCCCCGGTTACGTTGAGCAAGCCACCCTCTCATTTCTCTACATGAGGCACTCGTGCGACTGGCGACAGGCTCACAAACACCTCCGAGCTGGGCAAAGCTTCGGACTACGGATACCATACGTGGCTGCCGCGTGTCTCTCCGGCATTCACGCTGTCCAGGTTTCACTGCGACGCAGGTGGGACGAGTCCGCGCACGGGGGTGGTCGATCCCTCCGGCCTCCGATGCCCCAGCTTCTGCGGCTTCTGCGGCTTCTGCGGAGGCCCGGTGGTCCCACAGGGACGGCAAGCCAAGCGTCCTGGACTCGGCACTCTAACGGCTTCTCATGATAGGTCCCTCGCGAGCGGTGCCCCATGTGCTTGCAACCCCACTACCCTGGGCCTTGGGGTTCGATGCGAGATCAGCAAGAGCCTCTCAATTTCAACTCCGTCCCACATCCATTTTTAGGAACTCGGCTTGGGCCTCTTTAGCCGGATACACATGCTATCAATCACGCCCCCTTCTGGCAAAATGCTGATCCTTGAACCTGGAGCTGCGCCAGCCGTTGCTTGCCCTCCGCCGTCGATGATTCGTTCGGTGCGAGTGTTCATATCAGCCAGCCCATAGTCAGAGGGAGCTCCAAGGCACACACTGCAGAGGCCCCTCGGCCCCAATGAGCCTAGGAGACATTGGCACGACGCTGGCCCAGCAGCATCCCACGAACTTAGCTGAGTCTGGGCCTCGCTCTGGGCATTTACCAATAGAGACTGCGGCACGTCATGCTCGAACTAAGCTTCCCAGCGAGCAGGACGAGTCCACACGACCATATGACGCCCGTATCTTTCCCGGCGGCCCGGGGGACCTGGCTGTTGCTGACACGCGAGCCTGATGACCCTCTTATTTGAGCGAGTTCTCCCCTCGTGTGTTGACCGGTTCACGCGTTACTCCCGGTTCTTCTATTTACTCCTACTGCGACAGTTGTTGGTAATTGGATTCTATAACAAACGATCTGCGAACGACGGAATTACACACTCTCCTCTGTTTCCGCTTGCCACCATTCCCCTGCGAGCACTCCTCGGATCGTCTTGGTTTCGCTTTGTCGATCTTACAGGTTCCTCGCCCTCGGCCTGCTGGTTTGGCATCGAGGCTTGATCCGGAGACAGCTACTCGCGGCAGCCTCGTCTGAGGCGCAGTCCGCAACGGCCACTGAAAACCCCAGAAGTTGAAGCAACCAGCTTCGCGATGCGTTTACCGGCCGCTTCATCCTCGTTTGTTCTTTTCGTTTCCGCTGGCGTTCCGCTGGCAACCGCGGCTGGACCGCCCCTGACCGACCACTCGAGCTGCGGCTGCTACCTGACGAACGGCACCGAGTCCCGCTTCTTCTCCCATCATGCGTTCTTCGACTTCCGGAGCCAGTCCCAGTATGCCGGCGTTCCTCCAGTTATCGCCAGTTCCAAGGATAGTAGCGCGGCGCCCTTGACGAGCAAGTACTTTAGTTCCGAAGACTGGACCAACATGTGGATAATGGGGAACTGGAACAACAGCAAGAGCCAGCGCAAAGATGCCACTGTATTCATGACAAACTCGCCAAACAATGTGTACATTGAAGCAAGCGACGATAAGAGCTCCAGTCCTCAAACGTGGCTTACGTTGCGGACACAACGTCTCGCGGACTTTCAAACAGCCGCTGAGATCGAGTCAAAAGTAACAAACCAATTCCTCTCGGTACGCATGTTGGCGCGAACCATCGGAGCCAAGGGCGCTATTACGGCGCTTTTTACATACAAACACTCGGAAAAACTAGCAGAAGTTCAGGAGTCCGACCTGGAAGTGCGTACATCAGATGCAGACGACATCATACACTACACCAACCAGCCGGCATACACAGACGACGGTAATACAAACACACTAGCTACAACAAACGTATCGCTCCCCGATGGCCTCAAATGGACGGACTGGGCGGTGCACCGTCTCGACTGGACGCCCGAGCGGAATACGTGGTATATCAACGGGAAGCAGGTGGCGCAGATTGCGTTCCAAACGCCTCGCGATAGCAGCAAGGTCATACTCAACGCGTGGAGTGATGGCGGCCAATGGGCCGGCAACATGAGCGTGACCGACGCAGCATACTTGCAGGTTCAGTGGTTCGAGATTGTCTATAACAGTACCGAGTCTGTCAAACACGGCCATAAGAGACGAGCTGATGGCGGGCTTCATGTCGAGGACTTCGGGGCCCAGTCGCCTCAGCTCAGGCGGAGAGCCGACGCGCCAGCGCAGGGATGCAAGGCTGTATGCAGCATCGATGAGTCGCCAAAGCAAGGCCAGCCCGTGATGCTCTGGAATAATGCAGCGACGCGGATTATTGAGCGCAGTGGGTTGGCGGGTTGGATACCGGTTCTTGTCTTGGGCATGTTTGCCTGGAGGTGAAAGTACGTACTTGCGAAGGCAGTGCTTGGAAGAGAGTTGTTTGAGGCTGAGACCATCAAGACCGAGCGAGACTTGGTCATTGCCATTTGAGGGTATTCTTGATCATAGTTTACATCACCATCTGATACTATATACTGTATATGCTTGAAATATGCTCCTACCCACAGGTAGTGGGTTTCAATGGTTCTAGAATGCGGCCTCTACTTCCAAACGTGCGGTATGAACTGATCTAAATAAAAGATCAAATGAACGAGAGGTGGCTAAACAAGATTGTGCCTGGACAGAATAGGACGGAACGGTTTAATCTATTTCTGACGCAATTACGGTTAGCTGTTGTCGTTTCTCCTGCTGCAGGGCGGGCCTAGAAGCATATCAATAACAGTGAGGTGGGATTGTCCGATGTGGTCCTCATTGGACACCGGGAAATGGCACCACATCGCGGAGAGACTAAGGAGACAGGGTTATCTCGGAGATTTCTTTTCACGCTGTGTTTGTCTGATGATGACATGTATGTATAGAGCAATTGTGCTATAGCATTTGGTCGGGAGAAAGGACGAGATGCTTGCAGAGCTGTTGGGATGGCTATTTCTGAGAATCCTCCCAGTAGAGATTCCATCCTGTCTTTGGAGGGTGCAGGAGCCCGTGGCACTTATTCCGAGCGCTTGGGTCACTAAAAACCCGTAGGCGTTGCGATTTTGGTCGCGCCTTGTGATTTTACTGACGCCAACACCTCTGAGGAAAAGGAGGGGGAAGACGGACTACGTATGAAGTCGCTGGAGCGTGTGTACCTTAGACGTACGAGAGGGTGAGAAAAATATATTAGATTATTTCTTGATCTCCTGTTAGTATTGACACGAACTAATAATGCTTGATGTTGCCGAATGGGTTGATGGTAGGGTAAAACTTAAAAGATGGGAGCCATGGCGGGAGGCATGGTTGGTCCCTGTAACAGATGCCGAGACTTGAAACAGCAATTGCGACATTCGGGTTCCTCGCTGGCGCTGTCATGTACCCCGCGAAATTGGCAGGTAGGTATGCTACCGGGCATGGTTTCCCCAGAATCAGCCAAACATATATCCGGTTTGGTGGTTCTGAGTTGGTTGATTCTGATCATCTCACAGACAACCTCGTCCTGGCCCCTCATAGTCTTCTCAGGGCCAGCAATTAAGCGTGTATAAAATAAGTGCAGCCTTTGTATCCGCAGGGAATTGATCTCTGGTGCCTATGTACATTGAAGAACGGACAACATAATATCTGCCCCGAGGACCATGCCCAGCGCAGACGTTCCCTTCTCTGGGGTGCTGTGCTGTGCACGGGGATTCAGGGGCGGGAATGGATAGCGAAGTGGCTGTTCACTGCCCATTTCGGACTCGCCTACAGTTGGACCTGAACTCGGCGTCCAAAACTTCAAAGCGCGCATGTTGCATGTAACGGTAGGTCGGTACACGGCGATTCCGCAGCGGCGGAGCATTTTTGGCTAGACAGGACATGCTAGAAATTGGGGGTCGACGTTGGGAGACTGGATCCAAATTGTTTGAGTCGTTTCCTACCAACAACCTCGATGTGGTTTGGTGTTTCCTATCAACATCACGTAGAACCCATCCTGAACACAACCCGGAAGCTCGGAGAGACGTAGGCTGCATGCCTTCTCGCTGAAGGGCCGTACGTCCTTCGAGAGCACATAAAGTTTTGCGGCTAAAAGTACCGAACACCGGCCGCCGCTCTGCGACTCGGATCTTTCATGCGAAGCCCGACGATCAGGGGAACCGGTGCCGCGTGATTGAGCCGCGGCGTTCGGGCCAACCACAGGGACGATGCCAACTTGTCCATTGAGCAGCAAGCTTTGCCTATGGAGGTAAGAAATGTTTCCGTTGCCAGGCGTTGATCTTGCGACCTATGCGCAACAGATCTGCCCATCGTCCCATCTTCTGGCCACGCTCCTCCCCTGAGTTGTAAGTATCCGTAACCCTTGGGTAATAGAAAAATGACCGACCGCTGGGACGCCTCACCCCGGCGGAGAGATGCTTTGCTTAAAGGGTTTGGCAGACCCCTGATCCCATATCCCCCCTGTCTTGCCGGTCTTGGAATTCGGACGAACACGCTCTTTTTATCATCTCTCTCTTTCTTCGAACACATCATGCCCCAGCAAGCTGGATGACAATGATGTTACTACTATCGTTACTCAGCCTCTGTGCGTGGCACGTAGGAAGTGTTGTCGCTCAGAACAGGGGTGGAGGACGGCAACGGGCCGGCAGCTGTCCGCAAATCCAGATTTTCGGAGCCAGAGAAACGACGACGCCGCAGGGTTTTGGCTCGGCTATCACGCTCATTGAGCTCGTCCAGCAGCGATTCCCGGGAACGATCTCAGAGGAAATTGTGTACCCAGCAGCGGGGGGCGATGATTATAGTGCGAGCGTAGGACAAGGCATCCTCGCCGTTATCAAGCAGACATCAGCCTTCGCGGTACGGTGCCCGCAGTCCATCATCATCATGCACGGGTACTCGCAGGGAGCCCAGATCATGGACGATGCTTTCTGCGGTGGACCAGATCTGCCCCAGCTCAACTCGTCGATACCGCTTATATCGAAGACCACGGCCAATAACACGGCTGCTATAATTCTGATGGGGAATCCACGCCACGTCGACGGCCTTCCATTCAACGTTGGCAACGCTACCGCAGGCGGGGTGAGCAATCCTTCTCTTCCACCTCATTATGTCACAAGACACCCATTGCTCGTTGCTGACATTTCCGCGAATTCAGTTTGCAGCCCGGCCTGCCGGCTTCAAGTGCCCGCTGTTTGAGGACAGGATTCAAGCGTACTGCGAATCGCCGGACCCTTTCTGTTCAAACGGTAACGACCCAGACACCCACCAGGGCTACGGGTTTCAGTTTGGGAAGGACGCGCTGGATTTCATCGTCAGCAAGCTGGTGGCGAACTGAGTGGAAAGAGATAACGGATGGGATTGTACGGGTATGATAACTTGATGGTATCGGCATTTAGTGCTTAATCCGCTGCATGGTTTGCGTCGATTGGTCTTGGATCCTGTACTTATGTAATTTTGGCCTGGGAAGCCGAGGTACGAGTATTAATTATCAACGGCTTTATGTCATGTACACAATCAAGCTATGGGTACTGATCGCGTCAAAGACCGCGCTGTTTTGCTCCGTTTGACAGGGACGCTGAACCAAGACAACTGGCCGCTGAGGCCCGGCAGACCGCGTCAGTTGTTGTCTCATTTTCGTACGCGAACCGGATACCTACGGACTTGCCGCTATGCAGCGGATCGCTGGACATAAACACGGAGTATGATTGCGTAGAAAAGAAACAAACATCTTCCACAAAACGAGGCAGGGCTGAGCTGAAGTTGAGTGAGGCTGAACTGGTGCCCCTTGGCGAGGCGCTTGGCGAGATCTTTGGGGCGATCATCTAATCCACAGCGCTGACGTAAAGATCGCTTACAGTGGGGGGAGCTAAGAAGTCAAGCCAGGTGGGGCCCAAGTGGGACCCACCGTTTGCTGAGGTAGTGCCAGGGTCTACTTCGTAGGTACCGACACACTGTGCACTAATTCCTCCTCCTCCCCTCTAAATGTTTGCTCAAAGCCGACATATAACGCCGCGGTGATATGACTACTAATGGTCTTCTGATGAGTTCTAGGGGAAACCAAAGTTTTGAAGAGTTTGTGCCATCCCAATTCCTGGAAACCGCATTTCCCTTCCAAGGCACGTCTGGCTTGGCAAAGGGAATGGAATATGAATTGCGTCCGGATCACACCCGAACACCCATGTCTCCTGCTTTCAGTCCCTTTTTCTTGAGTTGCGATGACTTGCTGATAATTCTAGACTATCCTTACACAGTTTACGGCACACAGGAGACCAGAGCCCGCACGTACGTACGGCAGGAAGATAGGCGTGCGACACGAGGACGCGATCACACGCAGAATCAGGTTTGTGCCCCGATAAGGTCAGGCCAGGGCGGCAGCAAAGACCCGATGTGCGCCCCGTAGCGCGGCCGCAGGCGCTCTCAAAGAGGTAGAGTAGATGACTCCAAGATTCCCACATGCTGTGGATGGTCGAATAATCGTATTCCACAGGCCAGGTCAAGCTTGTGGCGAGCAACACCTTCCCTTCTCGCCCATACACATGCGACTTAAGTACCGTTAGCAGCAGTTCGATCACAACGAAAACAGTCACCCGAGAATGTGGGATGGGTTCAGGTTGTTACTCCGCCGGGAGGCACGAAGTGGTCTTGTTACTTACTAAGCACGTGGGATACGATTATGTCGAGAAATGGATAGTCGTTCGGTTTGCGTTGCTCTGACCCCAGAACGCCGGAATGCACGCTTCGAAAGCGAAAACTATGTGGTAGATTCCTGCGAGATAAAGTGGCCCACCACACTTTATTCGAGTCTCCCAGCCTCTTGCTGCTGTAGCAAGCCGACTTCAAACTTTCTGTATCCTTCCGAGCGCCCTTAACCCCACACCTGCTTTGGGGTTGCCCAGTCGCGCACGCTCGAGGGCTGGGAGGACACACCACACCGGTCGGCGCAGTTGCACTGCCGTCTGCGCCGAATCTTGCCGGCGATGGTGTTCTACACCCGACAGGTATACACCACCTTCGACCGGCGCGAGACGAAGCGAGAAAAGCCGGCGTCCCGGGAGGCCGGAGATGGTGGGGGCGGGGAGACGGGACCTCGCTCTGTAAATGGTGGCCGAAACCGACGAAAATGCGATATCACACACCATTCACCGGCATATACATACTGTACCTGCGCACAGCAGCATCCGGCCCGGACAAACCCCGCGGACGCCTTGTGAATGGCTGCTTGCGCCAATTCCCCGACAAATAAGGACACTCGCTCGCTGCTGACCCGGCGCTCTGCATACCGCTTTTCTGTTCCTATTCCCTCCCGCAGCAGCTGGACGGATGAGGGAGGACGATTGCGTAGACAGTTTGTGTGTCTGAAACACTGCACCCATGGCCAACCACAACTCGCCCACGAATCCGTAGACTCTGGCGCGCGTTCACCCAGTCCGCCTGTCCTATGCGGATATATTTATATATTGTTTGCCTGGGTTTCTGCCCAGCCAATCCTAAAGTTTCTGGTTCTGGGGTGGACTCTCGTTGTTATTTCGAAACTTGTCCTATCTGGGTGACTGGGGTAGTAGAGTGCTCCCTGATGATATTCCTCTGTCGCTATAATAATGATGATTCGTTTAGTTTTTCTTTCAGAGAGAAGACAGAGATGGGAAAGGCCAAAGACCGATGCAAGAGATGAGAATCCGATTATTTTCCCGCGCTAGTGGGATTTGCTTGCTGGAATCGATTAACTAGAGGTCGGTCGGTCAGCGCAAGAGGCTCCCACCGCATGCGCCGCTGATCGAAGAGGGGCTAATGCCACGAACTGATGGCGTAATGGCGTTGCTTGCGACACGTCGAGAAAAAAAAGGACAAAAAAGTGAGTAAGGTACACCCGAGAATGCTGTGCGCTTGCTGCAGCCGACGGTACTGGCGTGGAGCTACCCCAAGGCGCGAAAGTGCGTTCATCCAACCATTGTTCTCATCATCTGAACACGGCCAGCTCACAGGGCTCAAGAGAGAAGCCCGCTAATGCTTTCACACGCCACTAGACATTCGTTTGATTGGGCTTATCACGCCGCCTAGCCTGACAGGGCTGCCCAGGGCCTACAGCTGGCAGATAAGCTATGGAGAGGCTCGAGATTCGCCACGTGTGTGGTGTGTGTACTGCCAATAGAACGGCCTGAGAACGGGACTTGTACAGTATGCTCGGATACTGATCATCAATGCTGATGATTCTTTGAGCGAGCGAGCGGCTGCACGGTGCAAAGGCCGAGATTGTTCCCCCCAGCCTTACAGTTCTGATGCCGTGACACAAACGGTGAGATAACTTCGTCTTAGAGGACAGCGTCAAGGCTTAACTTCCACATTGGAGTGTCACTGACCCGTCGCCACTACCGCTCAGGCACGATGCCGATGGGGCAATGTGCGAGGGTCGCGAGCCGTGCGGTGCCAAAAGTGATGCTTGCATCAATGTAATAAGACGACACGACGCTGGCCGCAGCAGGAAAAGGGAGCTGCATATGATGGAGCCCGCCCCACCACCGCCAGATGTACCAACAGCAAGCAGTTTACGGGAGCCTTGCAGTTGGGACTCCGAAAGTTATGGTGAAGCGACGTGCTTACTGGCTCGAGTAAAATATGGTGCAAGCAGGCAATGGGGTCGTTCCGCTGTAACTCCGGAATCAGTGGGTTTCGGGGTGACAACAGGCGCTGGATTCGGGTCGTCGAGGAGCACCCCCGCCACATCAGCTCTGTTCTCGACGGAGGTCTGTCGGTTTGGGGCATTCCTCCTGGATTCCAAGACCAAGAGGTGGGACTTTGTTTCCAGACGGGGGAAGGGGCTCGAACATGGTGGAGATGCCCTGTTTGTGTTGGTAGACAGTGGACTTCGCCGAGGCGGGAGGTGTGAATAAGTAAGCATCTGCTAAACCCTCGCACTGTGCAGCAGATATTGCCATCCTAGCGCTGGGCAGGAGGGGGGTCGAGTGCATTTGCTAAAGTGCGCGAGGGTGTGCGATGCCTTGCCTGATGGCACAATAACCGGACATTGTATGCGTGTGCAGAGGATGAGGAAGAGAAGCCGCTGCGGGTTGCGGTCTCCGCCTAGGTGCCATCTCCTGCCAACCGTTTTGAGACCAATTGCCGCCATCGGGGCTAGGAATGGGGCGTCCCCAGATCAGACCTGAGGCGTTGATATGGAAGCTGGGGACGGAAACCGCTTTCAGGAGCTTCGTCCTGCACTGGCGATGTCAGCGTGTGTGCGGTGAACTTACCGACCGCGAGCGAGACTCGGGGACGGTTCAGTCTGCGCGTCGAGATCCTAATCAATTACTTTGCTCTGGACTTCCAATTGTTTTGGCCTCGAGAGGGAATGGCGTGGGCGGGCGACCCCACGCTCGCGACCAGAGCAGAGCTCCTGGACGGCGAGATTTGGCTGCAGCCCGGAACCCTGTTTAGCGCGCCTTGGGTCAATGCCATCCCTTGACTGGCCCGCCAATCATCGGACTGAATCTGGGCTTGCTCCGTCAACATGGGGATCCTAAAAGATCGCCTGAGATGGAAAATGGGCCGGACTGCTGGAGAGGAGGCTTTTTTCTTCAGGGGGCGAACAACTGGCCGAGGTCCAACAGGATGAGGGCAATTCAAAGAACACAGCCTGTGTGCCGTTGATGGGCTTGAGGAGCGAAAGCAGCTGGCGCGCAATACCATGCATAGTATCCCGTTCATACGAGGAAATTGTAAGATGGGTTGTGTTTTGCCTAGGCCATAGTGGTATCGATATGCGAGGGGGGAGCATCACTGCACGCCGCAGCCGGCCTTCTCTAGCGGGTTTAGCGTGTCTGGCCTGCGTGTCTGGCCTGCGTGTCTGAAATTCTGGCCGTAGCCCGATTCGACGGCAGGAGACACCGGCTGTCCCTGGCGTTCCTCTGGCGTGCACCACCGTTGCCCTGTCCAGGGGAGAGGAGGCCAAACCACCGAAACTTCCCCAAGCCCAAACCTCACCGGCCGTCTCCTCCTCCCGTCCCTACTCTGGATTGTCAGTCTCATCATTCTTTCTCCCTCTCTTCATTCTGCCCCCTCTTTCGTTCCCGACCCAATTCGATATTTCCCTTCGGTTGCCTCCGGGGAATGTGAACGGGATCCTCTTTCGGAGCCTCCTACTCTCCCAGCAACGTCGCGGCCCCTCGTTCGTCTTAGCTGGTCCTCATTCCCGGGACGCCCTTTCTTTCAATTCTCCTCCTGTGCCTCTCCATAGGATTCCCGTCGAACCCCCGACTCTTCCCTCTCGTCTTCTACTCTTCGACATTGCCGCGTCGTTTCGAGGGCCATAATCCCACCCAGGACCCGCCAACACACGGTCTTCCCGCCGCGCGCCCTCCCGAACCGTTTCTGTTTCATCCCGACCACGACCGCTTGGCCCTTCTCATGTTATCATCGCCCCAATAACGATCGATCTCGAGGCGTCAGTCAGGGAACTGCTCACACGATCCCACCTTGACTGCCATACAAGACGAGTTGTGATAGACTCGTCAGTCCTAGACAAGAGGTTCACGGTGACAGTGGACGTCTTTTCCGGAACGAAATCCTCGCCCGTACCCACCCCCTTGGCCGCAGGCGTCCTTCAGTTCTATAAAGCGACAGTCATTAAAGTGTTGGAGTAATATCGTCCAGCTTTGTTGTGAGCAAGGCACGCCCAATTGTTTCCTTGTGACTCTTGACTGGCAAGTACAGTACACTTCTTATACACCCACTCTGGTCTGGCTTTTTACCATTGCCACGCGTCAGACCTTGATATGGGAACGGCCAAACCTTCAGACAAAGCCAAGCATTTTCCGTCTCGGTGGACCGTTCAAGCCTCCGCCCGAACGAAGTGCTGACTTTGTTATCTGGATTTAGAAGCGCTCCCTCCCTAGTTGGAGATTTCGTTGATACTCTCGTTGAATCACGCCGTTTCCTTGCATCTACCGTCTGTCGAGCAACTCTCGACCGACGCAATACATATCCACGAATCTTGGCGAGCGACTCGAGAAGCCACTCTCCAACCATGGCTGCTTTAGTGCAGGGCTATCCCCAGCAATCGGCGACCGCCACAATGCTTCAAGGCCGTCCAACATCGGCATCGGGTATGCTTCAAGCTTCCCAAGGCCAACAGGGCGCGCAATACGGACACAGTAGTTCTCAGAAGCGACATAGTATACACGGACTGCCCAATGGACTTGGAGGGCCCATGATGTATCGGGGCGGTTCTGGTCCCATCCAGCCCTATGCATTCACATCAACTCCGAGCCTCAACCAGGGTGCACCATGGGAGCAATTTGGGTCGTATCGAACAAATTCCGCACCGTCGGTTCCAACCATGCAAACCTTTGAGCAACGGAGCCAGCCGACTGCGGCTCGCCCTCGGTATTCTGCCAGTGCTTCCATGACGAACCTGCCCAGCTCTGCGGCCACCCAGCTACAGACGGCCGTGAGCTCGAGGGACGACTCGTCTCTCCCGGGGCCTGGTATGCGCAGGCCTGTCACAATGCCTCGGTCTTCTCACTCATCAAGCACGAGCGGCTCATCTTCGCAGTCATCGCAGTCATCGCAGTCCTCTGTTGCGTCGGCGGCGCCGGCTAAGCCATCACCGGAACGTTATAGGCGAGTTGCAATGCGAAGCTCCGACTCGACAGGCGCAGTGCAAACCGGCATTCGGGTTCCTGCCCCGCCATCAGGAACGGGCATGGTGGCCGTTGGGCAGAATTACAGTTCCAGGACCATGTCGGAGCAGAGAGGCAACATGGCTCGATTCCAGGTCGCTAGACCGAACAGTGTTATCGGGCCGCTGTCTGGTTCAGCAATCGATGATATGCAACTCCCTCGTGGCTATCCCCAGGATGATGTCAAAAGATTCCGGCGGCGCAGCATGCCCGCATTGGATTCTGCCGGCGTCCCCGAGCCCCTGACCCCACTTGACGTTCAGCAGCCGGAAGAATCAACTCGCCTGGAACAATCCGCTCGACCCAAGAGCGAGGGTGCGGAGCAGCGCCCTGCTAAAGCTGGTAATAATTTATATGTCGACAGCAGCGCCAATGCTACCAATGCCCGTGCCACCAGCTCGGACAGCCGGTCTTCTGGTCGAAGCGTTGTGAGTGGCTCGCGACCTTCAGTAAGTTGGCCTTCTGTGGATGTTTCGCCGCGTGGTCACGTCACATGCAAACATCTCGATTTGCTTCATGGCGGATTTGCTAACCAAGGTTTCTTTTTGCCCTTCCAGTCCGCTAATCGTAACGCCAATGTGTCAAACCCCACCGGAAACCCCACCTTGGCGTCCCAGCGTGATCTATCCACCGGCAGCCAAGATTATCCCCGGCTAGTCAACATCCCCCCGAGAAGCTCCTCTTCCGATGCCGCCAACACGAAGCGCGTTATCAACCCGTCCCCCCTTTCGAAGCCGGTGGCAATGGACAAGGAGGCAGAGAACAGCCAGCCCGCTGACGTTGCGGGTGCTTCCCCTCCCTCTCCTGTGAAGCCTGCCTCGCCTTCCCGTATTGAGAGCCCGGCTGTCAGGCAATTGTCCGCCATTAAGGAAGGTGGGAGCAGGGCAAAGAGCAAGACATCGAGGCTTCGGCGGGCGTTCTCCTTTGGCAGCGCTGCCGAGTTTAGGAAAGTAGTGCCAGAGAATGACAGCACAGATACAAGCAGGCCAGCAACTGGCAGGCTTCACAAAGATCGCGACCCCGAAGAAGCCTACAATGCTGAACAGGATCGGATCGCTCAGCAGCAAGAAGAGGCCGGTATTGGCAGCAATATCTATTCAGCTGGTAGACTCTTCTCTGGGTCAACCGACAACTTATCGATATCCTCCACCGCCTCGTCGGCTTCGATTATGATTCGCAAGATGGGACGAGGGATGAAGAAGGGTACGAGATCGTTGGTTGGACTATTTAGACCGAAGTCGGTGATTGGGGCCCCAGCGGCCGATACGAAACTTCCCGACGCTTCAGAGGCCGCTGTGTCTATGATTACAGTCGAGGCGGAACGGGCAAGGGTTAACGTCAATCCTGACCCCCATTCGCAAAACGGAGGCGGGACGGGCTTTCCCCATCTGGAGCGGAATTCGATAGACGCCGCTAATGCGAGCTCGGCACCAGAGCGTCTCGGGAGTTCTGGGACTGATAACTCGGCAAGGAAAAGCATTGTGGGTGGTGAGAAGGAAAGGGCCGAGATTCTCGCTGCTGTTCGAAAAGGAATTCTTAAGAGTAAGGAATATCACGTCCCACGTTTCATCCGATTTTGCTGACCATCACCTCGACTAGATACCAGCGGATCCTCTACACCGTCGCCTCGGCCGTCAGAGAGCAGAGCCCCTGCCTTTGATATGCCGGGCGTCCCCAACATTAGCGAATCCCCGAATTCTTCTGCGCCTAGCACCCCCAACGACGAGCCTCATGGGCATAGACGAGGTGGGACAGTCACAATTGGCAGCGAAGACTACTTTGTGTCGGCCCTCCGGCTTCGGCAGGACACCCAGAGTGCTCCTACCACACCGCAAGGCACAATGAAGCGAAATGCCACGTTCAGCCCCCGCATCATTTTCCACGACACCTGGCCGAGCCAGGAGTATGATCGCCGTGGTGAAATCGCCACGTGCAACCGGTTGACGCCAATGCTGGCCCAGCAGATAAAGGAGGAGCTGAACAGCTTTAAGATGGTAGGCTTCCTGCCAATGGGCGCAAATGATATTCGCTGACTCAGTGTTGCAGGAGATGGAAGTTCATGAGAACTCAAAGATTTACACGCACTTCTTCTAACGACTCAGACGATGGTCAAAAGCACATCTTCCGTGTCGTTTCATTTCATACAGGGGCCTTAAGTCCTCAACGTGTATTTGACCAGGATTTACCTTTTTACGGGGCGTTCACGGACAGCATAGTAAGGTGTCATGGCGTTCTCTCGTGGATCTCGACAACTTTACGTCTAGAATCTGGCAGAGCAACTTAATTTCGAGCGACGATGCGCGGTGCGAGTTGTTATGAGCAGCACAGGCCTTGGGGGAGCGGGAGCAACTCGGGGGCCGGGGGGGATGAAGAACCGAGCGCCAGGGAGAAGCACTGCTCCCGGTTGCCATATTGGAAGACGGGCTGTTTTTACCCGGACTCGGCAGCGTTTTCTTTTCTTTCTACGGGACAAACCAACGGGGATGCACACACAACTTTGAGCGGCTCGATGTCTTTTTTTTATTTTACAACGTAACAGCGAAAAAGTGTTTTGTGATGTGGGAGGCTAACCAGGTCAGAAGGGCATGGTGCCAGCAGCTTGGTGGAGGGGCGGCTTTAATGCGTTGTTTCTTTCAGTTTATGGCCTACCTTGTTAGTGAGTCAGTCCTTGATGGTGTCGGTTAGCAGCAGCGCAGATAGTTGGCGACGGTGTGTATGCCTTAGGTCGAAATACGTGATGGAGTGGCCGCACAACAGAACCCTCGGTACTATCAGCAACTACGTATACGAATAGCCTCCTGGGCTTTCCCGGTTCACCGTTTTTGTCGTATTCGCTAGGCAGGTGGATCCTTTTGAGACTGGCGCCGACTCTAGTGACCTGCAAACCCGTTGAAATGTGCAGGCCAAGAGACCGTTTACGAGATGGAGAGACATCTGCGCACTCTGCCTTTCTAGTCTGAACATGACGTGCATTCATTCTATCATTCCACTTTTACATCACGAGGCGCTTGACAAGCGTGGGGTTTAGGGGAGGGCATGTGGAGTAACAGTGGAGGTGCGTCTCCACGCTCTTGGCTTCGCGAGACCCACCCAGACCCACATAAATCTTTGGTGGGGCCTCGATGCTTTTCTTGAGCTTCACGAAACAGCCTTGGTAAGAAAGAGGGTACGGCGAGGTATTCGTCGCCTCAACGAACTGGCTATCTCACTCGGCCTCGTCTTCCGCCTTCTCCCTCTACGGGTAAGAGCAGTGAGCCGGCGATCTCTCGCCACGATGGCATCCGAAGTAACAGCCGAAGGGCAGATATGCGATGCGACCAAGCAGAAGCTACACGGCCGCGCCTTCTACGAGAGCATCGGAAGCCCAAAGTACATCGTTGCGCCTATGGTCGACCAATCCGAATACGTGAGTTCGTCCGTATTTTGCTCCTAGCTATGGCGATTGACACTCCCCTATTAGGCCTGGCGCATGCTCTCGCGGTCTTTCCTCCCCGAGTCGGAACGCTCCGGTGTCCTGGCTTACACTCCGATGTTTCACGCGCGCCTTTTCACCAGCGACCAGAAATACCGGGACTCACACTTCCAACCAACACGCGAGCCCCTCGCGCCGCCGTCCTCGAGCTCCCCTCCTCCGACAAACCCCCCTGCCCCTTTCCTCGACGGCAACCCGGCCACGGACCGACCACTCTTCGTTCAATTCTGCGCCAACGACCCAGATTCCCTTCTTGCTGCCGCTCGCATCGTTGCGCCCCATTGCGATGCCGTCGACCTCAACCTAGGTTGCCCCCAGGGAATTGCGCGTAAGGGTCACTATGGTGCCTTCCTGCAGGAGGACCAAGATCTGATCTTCCGGCTGATCAACACGCTGCACAAGAACCTTGACATCCCGGTGACCGCCAAGATCCGCATCCTCGAGACACGCGAGGCCACGCTGGCGTATGCCCAGAATGTGCTGCGTGCCGGCGCTAGCATCCTTACTGTGCACGGCCGCCGTCGTGAGCAAAAGGGCCATCTGACAGGTCTGGCGGACTGGGAAACCATCCGGTGGCTGCGCGATCAGTTACCGCCAGATACTGTGATGTTTGCCAATGGTAACATACTGGAGTATGACGACCTAGAGACATGTCTTGCCGTTACAAAGACGGATGGTGTGATGAGTGCCGACAGCAACTTGAGCAACCCTGGTATCTTTGCGGCACCGCCACCGCCAGGGCAGGAAGGGAGGGACTACTGGCGCGGAAAGGACGGCAAGGGTGGGTGGAGAGTTGATGAAGTGTTTCGGCGGTACTTGGACATCATCTACACCACACAAGGAAAGGCCCCGCCAACGCGAAAACCATTGTTCTTGCCAGGGGATGATGAAGCATGGCTGGCGACACCGGCGGAACTGTCTCAGAACAAAGCCAGGGAGCCACCGCGCAAGAAGCGGCGTGACGACGGAGCAAAAGGCGACGAGCCCGCCCCCGCCGTGCGGTCTCCCAATGTTGTCGGCATGCAAGCACATCTTTTCCACTTGCTGCGTCACCTCGTCAGTGTCCACACGGATGTGCGGAATGTACTGGCGCGGGCGGGTATGGGCAGTCTGGAAACCTTTGAGGCCATCCTGGCGCTGGTCGAGGAAAAGATTGCGCGTGGCCTCTTGGATTACGAGCGCACCAATGGCGAGAGCATGAACGAGTACCTCAAAGTTACCGGGGTAGAGGGTGTCGACGAAGCCGAGGGATCAGTCGGAACCCTTAGGCGTTGCAAACGGCCGTGGTGGGTTGTGCAGCCGATCATTCGACCGCTTCCGATAGAGGCTCTTGCAAAAGGCGCAATCCGCCCCTCTAAAAAGGATCAGAAAAAGGAGGAGGCAAAGAAGGGAGAGAATACAAGTGACAAGCAGATCGCGGCCAAGGGGAAAGAAAACACCAACGGCACCGAAGACAAGGTTAATGTTCTCAAGAGGAAGACAAGTTTCGCTGAGAGCGACCTCGTCAGTGGGTGATGGCCTTTTGGCAAATATCTCCAGTGTCAAACACCGGCGAGGCATATATCGCTGGGCATGACGGCGAGAGCTTGTCGGGATAGCTACGCACGGCAAGTGGAACTACAGCATTACAGGAGCAGGTCGGGTGTTGTGGCGCCAGCAAGCGGATCGCAGCGAGACACCCTGAGATTATTGTGAGCGTTAGGCGAAAGACAAGTTCAGTTGTGGACGACTGCCTCCACGGTTGAATATGTTCCGATGGTGGTATCATAGCACTGCATACATAGACGTTCAGATTCCCACGGCCTTGCATTATTGTAGACAGATATACGCATAGATGTTGGATATAGACACAAATAGCTCTTCGTACGAGTTAGTATGGAAAAGACCCCTCTCGCAGGTGTCCAAAACCAACCCTTCTGACTATCTTTAACACCAGCCCGAGTGTTCGATATCGGAGCATCCTGGATCCTCCTGTTACCTCCAAAATTAAGTAACTCTCAGCCCATAGTATTCAAAATGCTCGAGTGGTCATTTTGGCTCTTGCGGGGCGATTTTAAGGGGCATCGTGACGCGCGTTGAGTCCTCGTTGCTGAGGTACAGAAAAGCTAATCACTGAAAGATCATCCAGGCTGATACCAGTCGTCCAGGCCACAACGCACAGCGTTCTTGAGTATCATTCAATCGAGCGCTCTACAGCACGCTCTAGTTTCATTCTGGTGGATTGCTGCTACTCACTCATCTGAGAGGTAATCGTAATCAATACACACACAAGACATCCCCACCAGGAACAAAGTAAGCCAGTATCTTGCCATCTAGACGACAGAGGCCCCCTACAATGATATCAATCTGACATAACTCCCTAGTTTGTCACTCTTCCTCTCTTGGCTGGTGGGGGCGATGGCGAACGAGATCTAGAGGAACTATACCTCCTCCTCTTATTGCCTCCGCTGCCCGCCCCCGGACTCGGAGACCTGGTCCTTAATCTCGAGTCCCTATAACCCCTTCCACGCACGGGCGACCCTGGTGGCGGCCCCTTTTTCCAGTCATCACGGGCTCTATTACCACCCTTACCACCCAACGGAGGAGGACGGGCAGAACGAGGGGAGACGCTGTCTCGTTGCCGGTAGCGGGCTCCCGCTTGGCCACGGCTCTGCGGCGGTGGGGACCGTGTTCTTGATTTTGACAGTGGGCGACGCACAGGGGACCGCGACAGAGATCTCGAGTCCCGAGACATTGGGGATGCTGAGCGGCTATAGCGGCCCATCTCCTTACGGGGTACAGCGCTGACGGGTGAGCTATTCCGGCGGCGCTGTTGTGGTGGACCTGCGCGCGGCGGTGACCGAGACGGACTGCGAGAGTAGGAACCCCCGCGGCGCCGCGGCGGAGGAGGAGCACCGCCAATAGGTGAGCGTTGGCGGCTTCGTAGCGGGATTGGAGAGCCGGACCCTGATCGACTTCGCGTCCGTCCCCGGCGGGGGGGTGAGAGAGGGGAGCGAGACAACGTTGGCGAGCGAGTGTAGCTCCCGTCACGACCACGGGGGGCTCGACGAGGGCTAGGGGACCTCGAATCACGCGGTGCGGCCCGTCGCGGGGGAGGAGAGCGAGAATATGGGGATCGAGACCGTCCCGACGAGACCGATCGGGTGTAGCTGCGGCTGCGGCTACGGCTAGGACTGTAAGACCTGCCCTTGATTCGGCGCGGCGGTGTACGTGAAATAGACCGCCCACGTTCAGGTCCGTCCTTCCGCGGTGTCCTCGAACGCGAACGTGATGAGTAAGAGCCAGTATATGAGGAGTAGCTCGACACAGAGTCCGACTCCGAATCGTCCGCAGGCGGAGCGGGCAGGGCTGGCTTGGGCATGTTTGCCAAGAAGGTTCGCATCTCCTCAGTGAGGAAGCCCATTTTGATGGAGGTGAAGTAGTTGATAGAGAAGCGGATATTGCGCGCATTGTCGTGCGGGAATATCCCCTGCAGACTTGGCTGGAGCATGTCCTCACTCAGCCGTGTCGTCAGCTTCTTGGTGCCCATATTCTCCTGAAGATCCTCGAAGAGGATCTTGATGAAAATTCGACTGCTTGCTGTCGTCTCTTCCTCGTTCAAGTGAATGCTCGAAAAAACGTGCCAGCCTATCGAATCAGTTGCCAGTAGATGGCCGAAAAATCTAGCGATGTTTCGAAGCTTGTTCGTCTCATAACGATGGATGGTCGAATAGTACTTGACGAAAGACTCCTCGAAGAGATCCATCCACATCCTGTTGAGTCGAGCAAACCGCTCTCCCAGCAATCCCATGAACTTTAAGTAAACCTTTTCCTGGGCGCAGGATTCCACAATCATCGACACCAGCTCTGTCTCCTGACCTGGAGGTAGACGAAGCTTCATGAGTTTATGTGCAGCTTCTTCTGGGTCCGCACTGGACTGAATGCTCAGGTAAATAGTCTTTCGAAGATTAACCAGGTCCGCATTGCTCTGGTCCTTGATCTCCATGGCTTTCTGTTCTTCGTCTTCTTCGTCGGACTCGCTGCCCGACTCGTCGTCTCCATCGTCATCCTCGTCATCACTCCCCTCTCCTAGAATTTCCGCCTTCAACTTCTTATACTCGGCTTCGTTGGTCTCCCAGTCCGAATCGAATTTGAAGATGTTCAACGAGTCCTGGGTCTCAATCTCGTCGTCAAGACCGATTCGGTGGGTGATCTGGTCTTCTTCTTCGACTAGATCCAACTCTTCTTTGATCACCGGATTGTCCTTGTACTTGTCTTTTCGGATCTGAAATAGCACCTCAATCATATACTGTGTCCGGCGGTCAAGATCGGCCTCGTGGAGAATATTTCTGAACTGGTCGAACACGGCATGTGCTATCGCTGGTGACATCTCTTCCAAAAACATGCCGACCTCGCGCATGAGCCCCACCGCAATCTCAACGCTGTCATCTGTAGGCTTCTGCAGCAGAAGCAGCAGGATCTGGGCAGCGATCATCTCGTGGACGACCTGGTTATTCACCAAGTGGGCGATGAACATAGTCGACGAGAGACACACGGCTTTGTCGTTGCGCTTGAACGCCTTGCGGAAGCGGATGATCAGGCGCTTTACCAGCAGCTCACCGACCTGCGGCAGCTTCGTGTTGCAGATGGCGGCCAAGCAGGCGTAGATGGGCGTGAATGGCAAACTGGCGTGCTGGGCCTTGAGCAGGCTTTGGCAGAATAGGCCGCGGCCGCGGATCAAGTTCTCGCCGAACAGCTCCGGCACGACGAACTTGATGTTGGCGGTGTTGACCTTGTTGACCAGACCGTTGATCGACTTCTTGAGCGCCTCCCATGCCATTCGCTGGTACTCCTTGCTGCTCCTGTCGGTGATGGCGGCCTGCAGAGCACGCAGTTTCTGCGGTGGCAGGTATACACCCTGACTTCGCAGACCCAGCAGCTTCTGATACTCGGCACGCGCGGCCTCTAGCTTTTCCTCCTCGGTTTTGGGCGCCGCAGCGGGAGGCGGAGGCGGCGGGGGCGAGCGCTCCTTTCTATCCGAGCGGTATCTGTCGGCAGCTTCGCGACGCGGTAGGGGTGAGTGTCGCCTAGGCGGCGGGGACCTGTCGCGAGTAGGAGGGCTACCATCTCGGGGAGTTGGAGACCGATCGCGATCGCGCCTCGGGGGCGACCGAGGAGCAGGGCCAGGGCTCGGCGATGCCTCGTCGAGCTGAGGTCGCGCCGACGCCATTTTCCCTTTCCTTCGAGTTACTTAACGAGGGAGCGTGCCCTTTCCGAAGCAACTAGGATGGGCGGACCGATTGATACCGGGATGGTTAACCGTTCGGGTGTGGAAAGACAGGAAAGTGAGTGAGTGAGTGGCTGATGCTATTCGCGAGAGCGAACGAGGCTGGTGGCACTGCAAGAGAAAATACAAGTGGGGCGCATATGCCCCACAAAAGCTCAAATGCCTGCCGCACAAGGCCCCTGAAGACGCGACCGCGATTGGGACTTGGCGTTAAGTCAGTTCAGGCCAGGTGTAGCTCCCTGTTGATAACCAACCCTCACTGCAAGCACTTCAAGTCTACAGAGTCAAGACCAGCAACCAGGAATTCCCTTGCGCACTCTCCCTCCCAAGGCTCCCAGGCGCCATTTTTCAAAAGCACTAATCGATCATGGTAAGCCAAGCCACTCTCTGCGATCCCGTCCCAGTGTCGCATCGCAGAATCAGCTAACCTCGCAACATCAGCTCGACAAACTCGTAGGCCTCGCCATGCTTGTGGCCTCCTCCGTCGTTTTTCTCTACTACACCGTCTGGACTCTCTTGATGGTAAACTCAGCTTTACATCTTGTGATACGTGCTATGACTAATGCTCCTGCCAGCCCTTCGTCGATTCCGACCACCCTCTCCAACACTTCTTCCCCCCTCGCGTCTGGGCCATCCGCATCCCCGTAATTCTCATCCTCGTCGTCTCTGCCGTTGTCGGTTCCTTCCTCAGCGTCGTTATGATTCGAAGCAACAGGAAGAAGGCCGCAAAGGCCAAGGCTGCGACGAAGAAGAAGGCATAGATTTGACGAAAGATACCGCAATAATCGAGTGTGCAACACAGGTCTCGGACTATTTGCCCTGTGGGGTTTGCGTCTATGTATAGCTATTTATTCTACACGAAAGCGCTCTACAGCTGGCATCTAGGGTCACCATTAGAGAGGAACTATGTATCTACAAATTAAAGGCAATGGTAATCTATTACTACACGCTGCCTAGGTACTTCGCTAAATGGTGTATAACTCCTAACCCAGATCAGTCCGAGTACCGCTTGGGGAGTCGATCTGTCCAAGGAACTAGCCAATTACACTGTGCGCTGACTCTAGGTAGGTAGAGTCGAGTGACAACCTCGCGTTAACGGACTGGTTGGTGTTGAGTGGCTCTGCCGATAGCGCCCCTGAAATGCGATCCTGAACCCGTTCAACCAATGCCCCAAAAAGATTCGTGGTAAAACGCAAGACTGAAGCAAACGATCCTGGCTCCCAAAAGATCAACTGCCGCCGCTCAGACTCGCTGGTCCGCAAAATCGAGCACTTCGCAATCATCCTCAAAGAAGCCATCGTCGTCTTGGCCGGCCGCATGCCCAGCCCCACGTCTGCGTCGTGTCGTCACAACGATTTGAGCCTCATCGTCCCCAGTCCTATGGAAAACTCGTTCTATGGCCGACGGGGGGAGCGCCCGCATATCGTCCGAGGCAATATTGAATGACTCTTCTTCTGCAAGGGGCAGACCTAGGTCCAGTTTTGTTGCCTTGATAGGCTGTCCGAATGCCCACGAGCCAGTTGGCCTGGACGGTCCAACTGAAGTGGGTGATTCTGCTCCTGCGTTTTGCTGGATCTGCGCTACTCGAGATCCCTTTAGCGCCTTGCGCCGCGGTGCGGGAAGCTCCGTTGTATCTTCCAACGATGTTCCCACCAAAAGTGACGAGACAGACCCTGCCTGATTTTGAGCCTGTGACAGGCTTTGGGAGACCCCCAGCTCGTACAAAGCCACTCGTTTGTCCGTATGGAATGGCTGGTAAGGTGCACTGGACTCAATCTCGGCCTGTGGAATCGAGGACTCCGCACTGAGATCATGGGACTGTGCTCGGACCTTGATCTGATGTAATACCATCGTATTGTTTCCAGCGTCCAGATCCTTCTCCGTGAAGTCGAAATACTCGTCAGGATCTATGATGCGTTGGACGTAAGGTGAGAACAAATCATCGGGCAGGCGGGGGAACTTGAAATCCTGGTATCGAGAGAGGCGCGGCGCCCGTCTATCGTCGCCAGTCGGCGTTCTGCGGCTCTTGGACGGGTATGTGCGTACGAGGCCCCCGCCGAGAACGAAGAGTGAGTGATCCTTCCTGCCCGTGATCCACGTCACACAGGACAGTCCCGGCGATGTGGTTGTGTTTGGCAACGACACTCTATTCTCTCCAGTGTGCCTGAGCTGATTGATTGCATTTCCAGTCTTGCCCAAAGAGTGGCTGATGCTCGCAGCAATCACCTTGCCGCCGTGAGTGGCATAATCGCCAATTCCTGTTCCCGCTGCATGTGGGACATTGGAGTTGCTCCTCCGTGGTCGCGTGATCAGTGGGCGAGCCACTTCACGGACCGAGCTGAAAGCATTTGACGCAATCGAGACCGCCGAAGTTGCACCTTCCACAGCCGGCCCCTTGCCCTCATCCGCTCGAGTCCGCCGGCGCGGGGGAGGCCATGTGAATGCGCTCGATGGGAGGTCCAGGAGGTGAACTGTACCTCGTTCAGTTACCATGGCCGCCCTCTCACCGTTCGGTCGGGTCCAGGCCACATCGACAACACGAGCTACAGTCATTCGAGAGAACTGCGCTACCTGACGTACTCTCGGCCCACCCGATATCAGTACACCGTTGCCTTGAAGTGGTGAGGCCTTTGTATACTGAACACGCATCAAGTCCCAGATAGTTTGGACATCTCCTTTGCTGCTCGCTGTGAAGAGGAAAAGCCCAGAAGGCGAAAGAGACAGGAAGCTACAGCCCTGAGGAATGCCAAAAGCGGCGACAGGGTGCATATTCGCTGAAGCGCCGAGAGACTCGATGTCCAGGACAGACACGATACCGGGCTCCTTCACGACCGGCGGGGTGACGGTCCCGTGGGTCGGGGGAAACTGAGTTGCCTCTGAGGGTTGCGCACCGAGCCCTCCCCAGCCTTGTGGTACAAGGGGTGGTGCGCGGTGTGGCTGACTGGACTGCGGATTCCAGTAGTTGTTCCACGCCTGTAGGCCTTGCTTGCCAACCCACTTCGCGCCCTGGATCAGTTCTTGGGTAGCATCCCGCATGATCTTGTTCATGACACTTTCGGATAGAGGCAGATCCACGTCCGAGTTGGCAGGAGGCAGCTGTGGAGGGGTCAACGAATTCAGCCCCGGTGCGCGACCGTATGACGGCACTGGCACCATAGCGCGGAGCGCAATCTGCGAAGAAGGCGTCGCGGGGCAGTAGGCGACCCATCTACCGCTCACGCTGAGAATTGCACTCTGGGGTCGCGGCCGTGGCGGTACAGGCATCCGGCCTCGGTCTGCTTCCTGCGCAGTATCCCCCCTAAGGGACTGTTGTAGGGTCGACCACACCTTTCCGTGGCACCGGAAATACACACCATGCTCGTTCGAGATGGGGGCCTGCCGATAAATCCAGCATTCACCAGTGATCCCAGACGATACAACAATGTTCCCACCATCGGCATGTATGTGGAATGCGCCGCTCGGGGGAGGTGCCTTAAATATAGGGCTGGTGATTGGCGTCTTTAGAGGAATTTTAGGCGCCTCCAGCAGCACACTAACCAGTCTGCCTGTCGTCAGCGAGTATACCTCGACCGTGGTCTGGTAAAACCCAGGCGACATGCGGTTTCCTGGATTGTCCCTGGCGGCGCCATCGGTGCTGACGTTTGCCATCGCTTCGGATCTATCTGCAGAGACGGCATCGTAGTCGTTTTCAACGCTGGTACCCGGGGTTGGCGGCTGGATGCTCGGGCCGTGAATTACGACGGCAACCAAGGGGAACAACTCAGATCCAGTAGCGGCCCAAGGCAGGATCTTCGCATGATACACGCCTCCTCGCAATCCTTTCAGGCTCGCGACGGGCTCCAAGCCTCGCTTCCCTGCCAAATGTACCTCTAGCCCTCCTTCATAACCGGCAAGGACCACGCTGTCTTTTCCAGGAACGTAATCGCCACCAAGAGTTGGGAGGACATCAAACCCAAAATAGTAACCTCTTTCGCCTGCCTTCATTCCAGACTGCGATTGTAGATCGATATCGATTTCGGGAGCGCCGTAGAAGTGTGCTTGAGGCTGATGCGGGAGCGGCGGGTTGGGTGAGCCACGAGCCTGGCTCAGATGAGAGTGCATCGAGCTTCTCCTATTCGCAGCTGATGCGAAATGGCCATGTGCATCAGGCGGGGAGTAATGGCTATCCATTTGAAAGCTCAGCGGGCGCCTAGCTGCTGCGCTTGGAGGGGATACCGAAGCTGGGTGGTAAGCCGGGTAAGGTCTGGGAGACGACCATCCCGACGCAAGCCCGTGTGTATCTTCGTACGAAGAAGGTGCTGTTGGGGGCGACTCGCCCACCAGGCTTATGAGGTTTCCAGGCGAGCCGGCCATACCTGGCGGGAAACCTCTAGTCCATTCCCTTGTGCTCAGCGAGTTCGAGTTGCTAGTTGCGAAAGACGTCGTCGAGACAGCATCAAGCAGCGGTGAGGCGATCGGAGGATTGTCGTTGGAGGGCGGGGAAGCGGCTTTGATTTCGGGGGACTGGATCGGAGGCGAGGGGCTCGTTGAAAGACCCTTGGCGCCGTTTCCGTTGCTGGCGGATAGTCAGCTCGAGACTCTTCTAACGCGAGCGCGTTCAAGACCCACGAGAACTTGGCAGCATGCTTCGTTACCGCCGCGACCACTCCGCCACCTTCTTTGCCATTCTTCTTGTCCTTCTTGGAGACTACCGACCCAGAGAATATTAGTCATGCCCTTTTGCACCAATGGAAGAATACAACAGCACCAGTCCGCTAAGAAACGCGCCGAACGCGGAGATACTGAACAGTGGCGGGGATCATAACAGATCGGGGAAGGCGGGGAACACACCTGGCATGAATGGCAACTAGGGAGGCGGAGAGAGCAGCTCCCTGCTCACGCGACAACGTAGCGGAAACCCCCGGGTTCAGAACTGGAGGCGCTGGCGATTAAGGCGTATTTAGAGGTGTTTGCAGAGTGGGATATGCGTGATGCGTCGTCAAGGTGTGCGGTGTTGTATGTTGTTGTAGGCGTACGGGCAGATCAAGTTAGGGGCGTTCCCCAATGATGTGGCGCTGCAAGACAAAGGAACTAGCAGAACCCAAGAGATAGCGAAATCCTTTGAACGAAAGAGAGAAGACGCCTATAGTTGATTACGATGGGTTCCTAGAATAACGGGGAAGGAAACGAAAGGACTCGGCGAGATTAGAATAGAATAGGGGGTTGTTCAAGATGCTGAACAGCTG
>Ga0247760_1000191_pt1 | contig 68222 bp, 57 predicted proteins | sample UWRJL171409R4_FD_179936 | JGI IMG/M metagenome (GOLD analysis project Ga0247760, IMG submission 179936) | Plant litter microbial communities from Arlington Agricultural Research Station in Wisconsin, United States - UWRJ-L171-409R-4 | ecosystem: Environmental > Terrestrial > Plant litter >... | reverse complement strand
GATACGACACGCGCCGACTAGCGCGACTAGCGCGACTAGCGCGATTAGCGCGATTAGCGCGATTAGCGCGATTAGCGCGATTAGCGCGATTAGCGCGATTAGCGCGATTAGCGCGATTAGCGCGATTAGCGCGATTAGCGCGACTAGCGCGGCCGGCGCGACTAGCCGTCACTCACCTACAATGTCGGCTGCGGCCAGCGCGACTTCGAGGCTTCTTTCAAAGCACTTCTTCGGACACGACGCGCGCATAGACGAGGCGTTGCGCGCCGGCGCCGAGATCGGCGAGATCGAAGTCACCACTGGGCACGAGGCCGTTCGGACCGAGCGAAGGATTGGCGACGCCGATCGCGCTAGAGTTCACCTCTTTGCCGCTCGGGCGTTGGACCTTCGCTTTGATGCTGAAGGTCACGCGCAGCCCTTTTGCGCCGGGCGGGAGACGAACGTGTTTGCTCGCAGCGAGCTTTCGAAACGCGCTCAGCACCGCAGACCACTCAGCCACGGTGCCGCGCAGCAGTTCGACATTTCCGAAGCTGCCGTCGGCCGCTACGGTTGCGCGGACCAAGGCCTCACCGCGCAGCGGCCCTTCGGCGCGCGCCGCAGAGTTCAGCGAACCGAGCAGCGCATTGCCACGAGCCAAGCCGCGCTGGACGTCATCCGCCGACAACGCCGCTTCGAGCTGCCGCTGCGTGGTCGACTTCCGAACGCGTGGCCCGAGCTCGGCCGCGGGAGCTGGGGCCGCCGCGGGAGCAGGACCAGGGTCGTGCAGAAAGAAATGGCCGTCGAGCCCGAGATCGATCTTGCGAGCTGGCGGGGCATCACCCACCGCCGCAGAGCCGGCAGCCACCGGCGCCGCAAGCGCCACGGCATCGGGAGCCGCGTCCGAGGTCGGTTCGAGCTCCGCGCTCGTGGCCTTCGATACCGGCTCGGCCACGCGATTGCTGGCCGCGGCAGGGCTCCGGGGTTCCGCGCGAGTCGCAAGCGCCGCCGTACCCGAGGTGGGCTCGACGCGCAGCTCTTCCACCAGAAATTCTTCGAGCTCGACCGACTGCATGGCTGGAGTTGCGTTCGCGGTCAGCGACGCATCCTGAGCGGGCCGCACGCGCAACAAGAGCGTCAAGCCATGCAAGGCTAAGGCGCCCAACAAGGCGTACGAGAAGCGCGGCACGGCGCAGTGTGAGCCGGGTTCGAGCAACGAGCAAGCCCCAAGTGAAGCGCTATTTACCGCGCTCGAGCGGCTGACGCATGCCCCAGAACGTAATCGGCGAGTCAGGCACTCTGCACTCGCCAAGCGTCTCGAAACCGTGACGCTGATACAGGCGCTGGTTGTGAGGTTGATGGGTCAAAAGGAAGCACGGCTGCGGTGCGTCCTCGCGCAGCCGTGCTAGCGATGCGTTCAGCAGGGTTTGCCCGACGCCGCGCCCGGCGGCATCCCGGTGTACGCCGAGCGTGTCGAGGTAGAGATGCGGCTCTCCGCCCATGAGCTTGGCTTTGAAGGCGTCGGCGTGGCCGAAGGCGCGCACGATGCGCAGAGCGGCGCGCGGCCCGGCCTGGAGCGGAACTCGCCAGAAGCCAGCTCGTAGGCTTTGCCAGACGCTCGGCGCTTGGCCCGCACGCTGATAGAGCGCGACCGCCAACAGCCGCTCGCGCTCGAAATAGCCGTACGCCGCGCGCGCCGCGGTCGACAGCGCGATCGTCATTCGGCAAGAGGCGCGCATTCCCTGACCCTCACGCGCGCCGCACGCCCAAACGAGCAGCACATCGCCCGCAAAGGCAGAAGCGAGCACGCCAACCGCAGCGTCGCTGTCCCTAGCATCCAGCGCGCGTACGCTCATGGAACGCGCGTATCACAGCTCGCGCGGGGCTTCTACCGCACGCCCACCCGGCGAGTGTCGTCAGTGCCCGTCGCCGGCGGTCAATGATCCTCTAGTTGAACGACCGCAATCCCGGTCAGCGCACCGCTGCCCGTGAGCAAATCATGGGCGTCGCTGCCGTCGAGATTGGCGCGGCCGACGCGACCGCTCGCGCCGCTCGTGTAGTAGACGTGACCGCGCTCGAGATCGAGCGTGACGCCGATCGCCTCCCGCACGCCGCGCACCAGGACCTCACGATCGTCGCGGCTGGCCGCGGTCTGGCCGTTCGGGATCTCGATCGCTGCGCGGTTGATCGTATCGTCCCCGCGATCGCTCCAATACATGGCCCCGCCAAGCACATCTAGGTCGAGATCGACGGGCTCGGGGAGAGCAGCCATCAGCACTTCGATGTCAGTGCGCGTGCTGTCGGTTTCGCCCTCTGGCAGCTGCAGGTGCGCGCGACGAATCGAGCCGAGCATGCCATTGTCGGGGCCCTTCTGGGTCCAATAGATGAAGCCGTGAACCAGATCCAGCGCGAGCCCGACGCACCAATTCCGAGCGTCCTTGCGCGCGCTCTCGCCGCTGGCCACGGTGACTAGGGTCTCCAAAGCGGAGCCGTCGACAGCCGCGCGTTGGATACGCATGCCTTCGCGATCGGACCAATAGAGCTTCTGACCCGCGACATCGAGCTTGAGTTGCTTGGGCGTGTAAGTGAGTCCCGCCGCTACGATCGTGGTGACCTGCGAGCCGTCGAGCTCCGAACGGCGCAGCGAGCCGTCGTTGTCTGCCGGCACACCCATGGTCGTCCAGAAGAGGTGGCCGGAAGCAACGTCGACAGCGATGCCGTCCGGGCCCCTTCCGGCCGAGCGCACCAGCGTGCGCGGGGTGGTTTCGTGTTCGTCGAACGCGAGCACGCTGCCCTGGACATCGAGATAGAAAATGCGGCGCACCCCGTTCGAGGGCGAGCCGCTCGCGCCAGCCTCTGAGCCATTGTCGCTACCCGCGGACGAGCTCGCCTCGCCAGCCGAACTCACGCCGCCCGAGCTCGCACCACCCGCACTCGCACCGTCCACGCTCGCACCGCTCGCATTCGCGCCGCCCAAACTGGCGTGGGCGCCTGCGCTCGCCGCGTCCGCGCCGCTGCCTGCAGCTGCGCCTGGTTCATGCGTGTTCGACTCCGCTTGCGAACTCGAACACGCATCCGCGCCCGCGAACGAGCACGCGAGAACGAGGGCGAACGCGCCGAACGAAGCACGTCTAGACGGCAACATCAGGACTCCGGGTTGCGTCTTGACGATAGCGCGGGCTTGGCTCGAGCGCGAACGCGCCAGCCATGCGCTCGGATTTGACGGAGTTATGGCTTCACGATCGGCGCCGCTCCGCGAGCAGCGCAAAGATGGGCGCGGCAGGAACGAGCCGCGGGTGGGTCGCCCACTCGTTGCCGAAGGATTGCGGATCACGGTACAAGGGGCAAATGTACGGGGTAGTCTTGATTGTCCATTCGTGGAACCGCTGGCTCGTCCTGGCCTTCGCCCTCGCAACGCTGGCCGCCGCCATTCAGGGTCACTTAGTCGGCCGCGAATGGACGAAAACGGATCAGCAGCTGAGTCGAATGTTCACCTCGACGCTCGATCTGCAAGTCACGCTCGGGCTCTTGCTGTACTTGGTGCTGAGCCCCATCGTTCCGAAAACGATCAGCGAGTTCAAGGCCGCGATGCACGTCAGCGCGCTGCGCTTTTTCGCAGTCGAGCACATCACGATGATGCTCCTCGCCCTCATCGCGGCGCACGTCACCGCCGTCTACGGCAAGAAAGCGCCGACCAGCCGCGCGCGCCAGCGGCGAGTCGCTTGGGGCGTCGCGCTGACGCTGCTGCTGATTTGCATCGGGATCCCCTGGCCGTGGATGGCGGCCGGGCGCCCGCTCGCACACTGGATTTGATAGCGAGCGGGCGGCAGCAGCGCCCAGATCCCCGCGCAGGGACTCGCCGTTCGATCCAAGCAGCGTTCGGACGCCCGGCTGAATCTGCTATAAGTTGGCGATGTTCGGTCGTTGGCTCAAAGCGCTGAGTGCTCGTGAAGAAGTGTCGGGTGGTGGAGCGCTGCGCGCCAGCATCGAGCGCGAGCTCCCAGGCGCAGATCCGGAGACGGTCACGGTGGTGACCAGCATCGCGGGCTTGCTCGGCACGGTGGCCTACGCGGATCGCGACTACTCGCCGGCCGAGGAGGCTCGAGTGCGCACCGAGCTGCTGCGCGTGCAAGGCATGACGCAGAGCGGAGTGGATGCCATCTGTAAGACCTTGCGTGAGCACATCGTGGAAATCTCGAGCGTGGAGACGCCTCGTTTTGCGCGCGCCTTGCTCGAGCTCGGTGACGAAGATCTGAGGCGCGAAGTGCTCGGTGCCATGGTCGAGCTTGCCGCCGCGGACGAGTCGATCAGCCTGGCCGAAACGAACATGCTTCGGCAGCTCACCAAATCACTCGGGCTGAGCCAACAAGACTACCTCGAGCTGCAAGAGCGCCACCGCCAGCATCTGACCGCGCTGAAGCCCTGAGCGCGGCCGTGGGGCGTGTTCTGCCCTCGCTTGCCGTTCAGCGGCGCGCGCCTTATCGTTCCCTCGGTGGTCGACGAAGAAGGCACGAAAGTCCCAGTGCGGCGAATGACCCGAGCGAGCGATTTCGCGGCGCTCGACTCGGCCACGGTCTTACACTTCGTCGTGGTCAGCGGCAGTGAGGCGGCGCGCGCCATCGCTACCGAGCTGGAGACGTATCTGATCGAGCGCACCGAGAACTTGATTAATCTGAGCGATAGCGAACGAAAGGCCAGTGACGAAGTCGCCTTCGAGTATGTCAAAAAGCTGGAGGCGCTCGGCTGTGTGGTCTGTTCGGGCGTGGACCAAGCCGAGCTGCGCTTCGACGACGACCCGAGCAGAACCCGCGGCTGGAACGTGGGCTGCATCGCCGTATCGAAAGTCGACGACGAAGCCGCCTTCGCGACGGTCGAGAGACCGTAGCCGCGTTGCTCTGCTCGTCGTGCCGATCAACAACGGGCCAGGCGAGATCCAAAATTTTCTGCGAATCGCGGGCGAGCAGCGAATGGGAAATGGCGGCCTAGAGCGTGTCCAGGAATCGAATCAAATCGGCGCGCTGCGCGCTGTCCAAATCGAGGCCGAATCGATGGCCCGTGGCGGCGCGGGCTGGGTCGAGCAGCTCGGCTAAATCGCGCACGGAGCCGGCTGCAAATAACGGCGAGCGATCGCCGACCGCGCGCAGCGATGGCACGCGATAGGCGCCGGTGCCCCGTTCCGAGCTCTGGCCCACGAGCGGGTCCGTGCCAATGCGATCGAGCGCGATCGGCGGGCCGCTATAGCGAGGAGGCTGATGACAAGAGGCGCAGCGTTGCTCGAAAAGCCGCGCGCCCCGGGCAGAGGCAGCGCCCGGCGCTGCGCGCGGCGCGTCCGGCAAGCGCCACAGAAAGAGCGCGAGCGCAAACGCGAGCTTGCGTGGAGGGCGCGCTGTTTCTGCCAGCGAAGTGATGATCAGAGTCTCGGTGCGAATGGCCAGCGCGATCAGCTCGTTTTTCACGGTCGCTGCGCGTTGCAGGTGCGCTTGGTAACGCACCGGGCGCAAATCGGGGATCGCAACTGGGTTATCGCTACCGTCGTTGGTCACGTCCAGCCGTCCCGGACCCCACGCGAGGTTCGGCGCATCACCGCGGAAGTCCGAGGCCAGACGCCCGATGTCGAGCTGGGCGTTGTTCTTACCGGTGATCGAGACTTGCCCGCGGGAGCTCGCGTGGCAGCTGGAACAGGTCACGGCCAAGGACACCGCGCCTCGGGGCAACGCGGTCCACACCAAGCCACCGAGCTGCCCCTCGGCGCTCCACAGCCCGTACTCCGCCGGCGCATCGGGACGTGTCAGCGCCTCGGCAGTGAAGGCCATGATCTGCACGGGATATTCGTAGAACGCGCGGCGACCTAGCTCGAGCAGGGGCGCCTCCGCCCAAGGCACGGCCTCGATTTCGAGCGGAGCAAAGCCCGCCACCGGTTTCGCAGCGCCGATGTCTGCTTCCGAGGTGACGCGGATGGCCGGGTTCCAAATGGGCAGCGCCTCCCATTGCTCGGAGCGGTAGCGCTCGAGGCGGAGGCGCGCGTAGCCATTGTCTGGGTTCTCCAGGGACGCGAGCAGAGCGTCGCGGCGAAACGTTTCGCTTTCGTCGTAGCGCTGGCCGCGCTCGACGTCGCTTACCGTTTCCGCTTCGCTCGGCCCGGAGCAAGCGCTCACGAGCAGCGCTGCACCAACGAGCGCGCGACCAAAAATCATCTGCAGCCTCAGCCTACGCAATGCGCTGTCGAGCACTTCCAACGCCCGACGGTCGGCATGAAGGCGCAGTACGCGGCGGAAGACGGGCCAGTCGCTCCGCAATCGGCATCATCGGTGCATTCGTCGTCCGGGGTGTGGCAGTAGTAGCCCGCGGTCTTGGTGTAGTTGCCACAGGGACCCAGGCTGGGCGAGCAATAGCCGCCCGCGCCGCAATCTGCGTCCACGCGACAATTGCCGGGCAGGCAGACGTTGTTGTCCGAGCGAAAGCCTCCCTCACACTGGCATAGCTGAGGCTCTGCGCTGGCAGTGTTCGAGCAGTCCGAATCCGCAAAGCAATTGTCGTACGTGCACTGCCAGCCGTCGTGACCATTGCCGCTGCAGCGACCGTTTTCTCCCTCCGTGCAATCCGAGTGCGAGTGACACTTGACGTAGTTCGCGTCGCCATCTTCGGGCGCTCCGGGATCGTTCGTGGCCCGCGTGTGATCGCAAGCCGTCGCGCTGGCGCGGTGATTCACCGGCTCACGCAACGTCATCCCGCCCGCGCCAGCAAGGGGCGAGGAGCCCGCAACGCCCGCTGCTCCGCCAGGCGAAGCTCCAGCGCTCGCTCCCCCAGCTCCGCTCGATTCGTCAGAGCCAGCCGAACCCGCGCTGGCATCGCGCGAGTCGAGCGCTCGCCCGCTACAGCCGGCAAGCAGTGGAAGCGCGCATCCGAGGGCAACGACTAGCAGCAGAGACGAGTTTCGCATCGCGCTCGTTTACGCAACTGTCATGCCAGCATCGAGCTGGAAGGCTGCCGCAGAAATCGCGGCGATCGAGCGGGCGTTGGCACAACTGTGCCAATCCGGACGCCGGCTTGCACCCCGTTGATGGGGCCCTGCTCCCCTTCGCCGTCAACCTTCAGCGGCACACACGCGCAGTGCGATCGGCAAAATGGCTGCCTTGGCCTCCGCGCTGAGCGCACCATCGATGCGTCCGCCACCTGGCCGCTGCAGCACGAGGTGCTCGACTAACCCCTCGCCATCGGGTCGCGCGCGGTACGAGGAGATATCGAGTCCAAGCGCGAACAGCGCCTGGTGCATCGCGCCGATCAGCGGGGAGCACGAGCGCTGCCCAATTTCGACGGCCATCAGTTCCGACCCTCGTTGCTCGAAGCGGACTTGGGGGTGAGTAATCACGGCGAGTTCGAGCCTGCGGGAAGAGAGTGACCGATAGAAGAAGGCACACCAACGTTTCGGTGACCTCTGGTTCACGTCCTAGCGGCCCCGCTCGCCCAGAGTTAAGGGCGCTACTTGGCTGGCTGCGCTGCCGAGCTTGCCCGAACCGGCAGCTTCCACCCGGGCCGCGCGAAGTGACAGGTATAGCCGTTCGGGATGCGCTGCAGGTAGTCCTGATGCTCCGGTTCGGCTTCCCAGAACGGCCCCGCGGCGGCGACTTCCGTCACCACCTTGCCGGGCCACAGGCCCGAGGCGTCCACGTCGGCGATCGTGTCCTCGGCGATGCGACGCTGTTCTTCGCTAGTGTAATAGATCGCCGAACGGTAGCTCAGACCCAGGTCATTGCCTTGGCGGTTGCGCGTGGTCGGGTCGTGGATTTGGAAGAACAATTCGAGCAGCGCTCGATAGCTGAGCTTCGTCGGATCGAAATTGATCTCGATGGCTTCAGCGTGAGTGCCGTGATTGCGGTACGTCGCGTTCGGCACGTCGCCACCCGAGTAGCCCACGCGCGTGGCGAGCACGCCCTCACGGCGACGAATCAACTCTTGCATGCCCCAGAAGCAACCACCCGCCAGCACTGCACGTTCTTCAGTCATTTCACGTCCTCCACTGCCGCCAACATTAAAACTGTCAGTTCAGCCCGCAACCAGCCAAAGCCTGGTCGCTGGGCCAATCCTCAGGATCAGCTTCGACCCAGCTCAGCCTCACGTCACCGGTGTAGTCAGAAGTCTCCACGATTCGCTCAGTGCGGACAACGGTATCTAGCTCACGCTTCGAAGACCGCCACCTGATAGGCGAACCGGGCGGCCAGCAATCGCTCCGCGTGCGAAACTGCGGGCACTTGAACCAGCTCGAAGCGGCCGTACGCGCTAGCGCTGGACGCGAGTGTGAGCACCTGGCCGACATCGCCGCATGAGTTTCGGCAATCTTGCCCCAATCGAGGCCCTGAGCGGCGACAATCGCTGTAGAACAAGACCCATGCGCACTCCGACTCTGAACGCGATCGCCCTCATGGTCAGCGTGGCTGCGCTCGGCTCCGCGTGTGGCAGCGACTCGACGAGCACGGGCGCCAATCAGCAAGCGGGAGCGAGCGCCGCGAACGCAGGTTCAGGCACTGCCAGCAACGGCGGTGCGGCGAACGCCGCCGGCCAAGGCGCAGGCGCTGGAGCCGGCACGGGAGTAGCTGGGACTGGCAACGGCTCGAGCGCTGCAGGCTCGAGCAGCGCGGGTTTAGGCGGCGCCAGCTCAGCCGGCGCGGGCTCGGCTGACGCGGGCTCGGGCAGTGGCGTGAAGCCCACCTCCTGTAAGCGCGGGCTCGCCTACGGCCATCATTCGATTGCGGATTTGCAGGCGCTCTCGCCCGGGGTGAGCTGGTGGTACAATTGGGACTTTCGACCCGATCAAGCTCTGCGCGCAGGCGCCTACCGCGAGGCTGGTGTTGAATACGCGCCCATGATTTGGGGCGCAGCTTCGGATCGCGTCGCGGCAAAAGCGGCCATCGGCGACGACGCGACGGTGCTGCTCGGCTTCAACGAACCCAATTTCGGCGAGCAAGCCAATCTCTCGGCCAAGGCGGCCGCCGCGTTGTGGCCGGAGTTGGAGGCGATCGCCGATGCCAAGGGCCTGCGCCTCGCCTCCCCCGCCGTGAACTTCTGCGGCGGCAACTGTCAAGACACGGATCCCTTTCACTACCTCGACGCGTTCTTCGCCGCGTGCGCTGGCTGCCGCGTCGATGTCGTCGCGATCCACATTTACGTCGGTTGTTCACCGTCGGGGGACAACAAGGCCGAATGGCTCATCCAGCACATCGAGAAGTACAAGAGCCGCTTCTCACAACCGCTTTGGCTGACCGAATTTGCCTGCGACAGCGCCAAAAATTCCGCTGAGCAGCAGGCATTCCTGGAAGACGCCCTGGCCTACCTCGAAGCCGAGCCGCGCATCGAGCGCTATGCCTGGTTTTCCGGCCGCGCCTCGAACGTGGCCCAGGTCGATCTCCTAGGCGAAAGCGGTCAGCTCACCTCGCTCGGCAAAGCGTACGTGAACGCTCCGAAGAACGCCGACTGCAAACGATAGCGCGACGCTGATCACCCATTTTTGGCGCGATCGACACGGTAGGGATTGAACGCCGCGCGTCCATGTCCCGCGGCTCCAGGTATCCGGCGGTCGTCGTCCGCCGCTGCCAGACCAAGGAGTCAGTACCATGTCCCTGCGATCGAAGACGTCTGTCCGGACCTCGCGTAGGCCTTTCATCCTGGGCCTATCATCGCTGCTCAGCACGGCGGTCATCAGCTCCGTCGCGTGCTCCGTCGAGCCCGTTCCTACTCCGGCTCCGACGGAAGGGCAGGAGCGTGCCGACGCTGCTCCTGCCGCGGGATCGACGCCGAATCCATCCGCATCCGAAGCACAAACGGTCGCTGGTTCCGAGCCAAAGAACGGCTATCTGCGCGCGCTCGTCAGCCTCGGCGATTGCACGGGCGTCTTTCTCAAGACTAGCGAGGATCCGAAGGCACCCGCCTACGTGCTGACCGCCGGCCGCTGCATCAAGGGCTTCGACCAGGCGACGTACTTCGACGTCGGCTTCAAGGTGGAATTGCGCGAAGGAGGCTCGGTGACCTTCGATTTTCTCGGCTCCCCTGCCGATCAGCAGCCCCAAGTGCCGTACGTCCACGCGGCTTACGTGACGCTGAAGGGGAGCGACGTCGCACTCGTCGAGCTGGCGAGCACGATCGGTCATCTCCACGCGCTCGGCATCGAACCGCTCTCACTCGCGCATACGGCGCCCAGCGCGGGCGTGCCGATCGAGATGGTGGGCCTCCCCTTCAAACAGGGACAAATGGCCAAAGGTCGAGAGTTGCGCCGGGCTCGCTGTGCAGAGGGCGCTCGCAGGCCGGAGGTGGTGGAGCACTACTCTTACTGGCACGACCTGCACGTCAACGACTGCCCAGAGCTAGGCGCGGGCGCCACGGGCAGTCCGGCTCTCGATCACGACGGTCGAGTCTACGGCGTGTTCAACACGCGCTTTTCGCGGGTCGAACCGCAGCAGCCCTGTTACGTGAATTATCCTTGTGAGGTCGGCGCAGGCGAGGAGCACGGAGTGGAAGGAGCGAACTACGTCGTAGATGCGACGGGATTCGCCAATTGCTTCGACGCCGACGGTAGGTTCGATGTGAAGGTGAGCGGCTGCCAGCTGGACGCGGGCATTGGAGCGCCCCCGATCGGCTCTGGACCTCGGATCGCACCGCCGACCTACGGCGAACCTCCGGTGTCGAACACTTGGGGCCTGATTCTCGCTTCGACCAAGCATACTCACTACCGGTCCAAGGTAGGAGCGGTACGGAGCGTCAATTGCCGCTCGCCCGAGGGCTACTCGGAGCCGCTGCCTATTAGCGATGGCGGGCTCGAGCACTTGGTGACGCCGGCGCAGGATGGCTTCTATGCGCTGTGTGTAGTGACGGGTTCAGGTGATGTCGACAGCACGACGTGGCAGTCCTTTGCATATCCGACGGTGCTGGTCAGAAAGGTTCAGGAGGGAAACCAGATCGTGGATCCGGAGACACCAGACCTGACCGCGGAGCAGGTGTTCGCCCTGAGCCAACAGGTGATGGGCGCCTATCGAGACCACGCGAAGGCACACGGCGCACGCTACTCGCTCCAGTTCGGACCAGTCGACGGCACGGACATCTTCCTTTTGCCCGATCACACTTGGCGCGTGTGGCTCGGCTTGGACTTCCGCCGCAATGGCATCTCGGCCGACGTCGCTACGTTCATCCTGTGCCACGAAGTCGGCCACACGCTCGGGGGCTATCCCTTCAAGGGCGTCCGAGCTCAACCTCAGGCCGGAGGAATCGCGTCGGGCCTGTACGGAACCGTGCTCAGCGCCGAGGGAAACTCGGACTACTTCGCGTCCAAAGAATGCTTGCCACGGATCTGGGCAGACCAGCGCGCGCTGAACGCCAAATTCCGTGAACGGGTGAGCGACTACGTCAGAGCACGCTGCGACGAGGTCTGGCGCGAGATCGACGAGCAAAATCTATGTTACCGAAGCCTGGCGGCCGCGGAGGCGTTCGGGCGCTGGCTGGTCGTCGGCAAGCTCGATCCCGTCCCCAAGCTCGAGACGCCGGATCCCACCGTGGTCGAGAAGATGGATTCGGGCTATCCGAAGCACGCGCAGTGCCGGGTGGACACCATCCTGCGAGGAGCGCTATGCCGAACCAAGTTTCGCGGCACCGCGATCCCGGGCTTGGTCGAACCGTTCGATCAGGTGTGGCTCAATCCCCCGGCCAGCGAGGCCGCCGCAGCCCTCGATTCCTGCGTGGAAGGCCCAGCGTCACGCCCCGCGTGCTGGTTCATGCCGAACCGCACGGCGCCCGCCGATTGCACGGGGATCCCCGTGACGGGGGCCTGCGGCGAGCACGATGGCGTCCCCGTGATGCTGACCTGCGACGCGGAAAACGGCATCATGGCGGATCAGTGCACGCCTGGATACGTTTGCCAGATCGACGAAGAGTACGGCTGGCCAAAGTGCGTCAGAGCCGCGCCGACACAGCCATGAAGCGTTTCAACTGGCGAGTACGCCGACCATCTCGACCTCGATCACGTGTCTGAGCTCGGCGATGGCTGCGGCCGCGCGGCGAAAGCGGTAGGGCTGAGCGTCCAGCGCCACTTCGATCGGCATGCCGACCTCGCGCAACTGCTGCTCGGCTTCACGGAAGCTGGCACAAACGTGATCGTCGATCGGCTTCGACGTGGCAGCCACCAGCGCGCTCAGACCACCGCTGCCGCCTCCCAAGTAAAGCCGCTTGGTGCCAGCGACGATCGCCAGCACCACCTCGAGTGAGCTGCCGCTGAAGTAGCCTTCTACGGCGAAGGGCAGCGGCCGGTTCTCGCTTCGAGCGCGCTGGACCCGCGCGAATTTGCCGGATACGACCGAAAGCGTGTCGAGTGTTTGGGTCGCGAGCGTGGTCACGCTCTGCTTGCCCGCGTTGGAAAAATTCGCGGCGTAATTGCGACCGTCGCCCAGCAAGCGCTGCATGCGATTGGCATAACCGAGCACGTTGACCGAGAGCTCGAGCGCGTACGCTCGCGCGCGCGCGCCGTGGTCGTCACCCGCAAGCCGCATGGCCTGGGCGTTGGTCTCCTCGAAGAGCAGATACTCGAGCGCATAGAGGCCGCGCGCGTCGACGCCCAGCTGCTCCACTCGTTGCTCGTCGATTGGTTCTCGTCCGCCGAGCACGGTGTCGATCAGCGTCGGCCGTGCTGGCCAGAACGCGGCGCGCTGGAAGGCTTCGCTGTCCACGAAAGGGCCGGTGCGGAACGCGTAGGCCTGCTTCCAGGCGAGCGTGGTGCGCTTGAACGCGGCCTGGGCCGCGCGCTGTGGCTCCGGACCGGGATCGCTCGACAGCGCGCGCAGCGACGCGTGAAGCGCGTGGGATTCGACGCGCATCTCGCGCGCCATGCCCAGCACGACCTCCATCACCAAGCCCGAGAGCACGGAGCCCTGGTCACGCTTCCCGCAGCCGAAAGCGGCGGGAAGCGCGCACAGAGCGCCGAGCTCTAGCAGCCGGCGACGCGTGATCAGCGGGCGTTGCGCTCCCACGTAAACACAGCGGGCGTTGCCGGGTCGATGTGCAGCCGCAGCCACTCCGTCAGCGGCTTCGTCGTCGAGCCCTGGACCACGATGCGCGTCAGATTCGGCACGGCGATCGTCACGCCGTGCTGCGTGTTGCCGTTCTGCAGCGGCTTGTCCGCGATGAAGACGTGCGAATCACCTTGCACCAGCAACACCGGCTTCGAGAATGCCTTGGCGCGCGTGGCGATGCGCTGGATGATGTTGGTGAAGGAGTCGCCCGGATTCTGGAACGTGTCGGCTTGCATCGCGATCACGACGCCGGCCGCCTTTTGTTCGGCTGCGACGTTGAAGGTTCGGTCGATCCAGGCGAGCGTCGCCGCGTTGCGCGCGCTCCGCTCCGCGTCGCGACGCGCCGGATCATCGACCTTGGTGCCGGTGCTGTCGTCGGTGTACCAGGCAGCCTTGCTGTCATTGGTACCGACGACGTGCACCACGCCGAAGGCGACGCCTGACTCGAACCACAGTTGATTCTCGACGTATTTTTCGAAGCCGGCATCTTCCGCTTGCGTCAAGACTTGCTTGAAGCCACCGGCGAGCGCCAAGCCGGGCACCGGGAAGAACACCTTGCGCACTGCATCGAGACGCTCGAGCGGATCGTAGGCGCCGTTGTTGGCGCGGTGACAATCGGTCCACTCGTTGTCGCCCGGCGTATAGATCAGCGGGATCGTCAAGGTCGAGAAGCCGGCGAAGATTTGCGCGAAGTACGAGTCGTCGCAGCGGGCGCTGCCCTCTTTGATGTCGCCCACGTGCACCACGGAGCTGATGCGCGCGTCAGCGTCGATGGCCGCCATCAGGTTCGGGAAGTCCTCGATCTGCGCGGCGCCGTAGGGCGTGTCGCCAATGATGGCCAAGTCGACCGGCGCGAGCGAAGTCGAGAGCCAGGGCGGCGCTTCGAAATCGACCGTGACTTCGCTGCGCCCGTTGCGGATCAATTTGAGCAGCAGCTTGGCGACGTCGAGATCATCGATGCGCGCGGTCAGCGTCTTCTCCAGGATCCAATTCGGGACGCTGCTGGTCTTGACCTTCGAACACGTCTCGGCGAACGCGTTGGCGTCGACCTTGACGATGCCGACCGGTAAGCCGCTGATCGACAGCTTCGGGCTGGCGCCCGGCGTCAAATCGAAGCTCTTGTTGACGGTGCGACTGCCCATCACCGTCACTTGTAGGCAGGAAGTATCCGCAGGGACGCTCGACAACAACAAATCGAGGCTGCCGACGTTCTCCGTCGCGCCGCTCTCGCCGATCGCTGTCTGATCATCCGCGCCGCCGCAGGCCGTGGCCATGAAGGCCGCCGTCGCCGCAGCAGAAAACAAACTCCGCAACTGTCCACGCTCGATCATAAATTCTCCTTGGAACTCTGTTGGTTCGCGAGCTGCCCTTGTAGGCGAAGCGGAGAAGATCCGTGGTGACGTCTGCTGCAGATCTTGATGACCGTCGTGCGACGCAACTCCGCGCGGGGCAGCGCGGCGATCGAAGACGAGAATTCACAGCGCCGTCATCGAATCAGCACGCGCGCGCTTCGAGGTCCATGGCAAGCACACAGGCGCGAATGTTGACGTGTCTGAGTCGTTCTCGTTGCGGATTGATGTGCGGCGTACTCTCCATCCTTGCCTGCTCGGTTGATGCACGCACCCTCACCCTGGCCACGGTGAACGACTCGGGGAGCGCTGGCAGCCGTGTGCCGGTCGAGGCCCCTTCCCACGGCGGCGCGAGCGACCTCGGCGCGGGCGGCGACAGCAGCGGAGCTGGTGGCGAGGAGGGACCGGACTTCGGCGAACAGTCACCCTCCTGCGTTGGGCAGCCGCGCGAACGACGCTGCGCCATTGCCGGCGGAGCCTTTCAGCTCGGCCCCGCGCAGACCCCCGTGCCAAGCGAAGTTTCGAGCTTTCAACTCGATGAGCTCGAAGTCACGGTCGGACGCTTTCGCAAGTACGTGACGAGCTTCTCGGGTGCGCCGGAAGCAGGCGCCGGTGCGCATCCGGAAATCGAGCACAGCGGCTGGCGTAGCGAGTGGACAGCGCTCTTGCCCGCCGACCAAGAGCAGCTGATCGCAAGCCTGCATTGCAACGCCGATTGGCAGACTTGGACCGACGATCCCGGCGAGCGCGAAGACTATCCGCTCACCTGCGCGAGCTACTACGTTGCCTTCGCTTTCTGCGCTTGGAGTGGCGGGCGTTTACCCACCGAGGCTGAGTGGGAGTACGCCGCCCGCGGCGGAGCACAACAACGCGCCTACCCATGGGGCGACGCAGCGCCATCGTTCGAGCTAGCCCTGTTCGACGCCTCCGCCATCGCACCGGCTGGAGGCTACCGACTCGGCGTGGGACGCTTTGGCCAGCTCGATTTGGCCGGCTCCGCTTGGGAATGGACGCTCGATCTCTACCGCCCCTATCCCGCCGCTTGTGATCACTGCGCCGAAGTCGAAAGAGGCTTCGACCGCGTGCTGCGCGGAGGCGCCTTTCTGTACGACGCCGAGTATCTCCAGACTTCCTACCGCTTCCACACCGATCCCCAACTCGCGCTCGGCGACGTGGGGTTTCGGTGCGCGGGTGGGTCTGCCCCGCCGTGAATTTAGGCGACCGTCGCTACGGGACGCACGACACTTGGTAGAGGCCGGGCGCGCCGTCTGGTTTGGCAACGCAGCCAGAGAAGCCGATGGCCTTGCAATCGACGAAGCGGGAAGCGTCCCCGTTTCCATAGATCAACAAGCCGTCCTCACAGAGCTGGCTTTCACTGTAAACGACGCACGGCCCCGGATCGCTGCATTTGCTGGTTTCGAGCATGCGCGCGCAGTCCAGCTCACCGGCGATGACTGGGTTACTGGGCCAGCACGCGGTGTCGATCTCGCCCACGCAGGAGGAAATAGCGCTCGTCGGGCAGGGGCCCGGCGAACAGATCGCCCGACTAGGGTTGGGCGCTTCGACCAGTAGCTGACATTTCAGGTTGTTCTGCGAGCAATCGGTCATGGAGGGCATGGGACTGTCGGCGCAATTGATGGCCAGGTCGCCGTCACAGGTGTTGCAATTGGCCGGCGTCAAATCACGGTCCGCGCAATAGCCGCGACCCGTGGCATCGACGCGACACGGGACACCGCGCGCGGCGCAATTCAGGCGTACCGGAGCGTTGCAGGCGAAGGTCGCCCAATCACCGTCGCAGCCAGGCGCGCACGGTTTCGGATCTTTGGGATTGCGCACGTCGGTGTACACGTCTTGGAAGCGCTCGCAGCCGCCCGGGGGAACCGCGAGAAAGGCCGCGAACAAGTCGTCGCTTCCGTCCGGCCCGTGGCGAACCGTGCTCCAATACTGCTGACAGCCTGGGAGGTTCACGTGATAGCCGCAAGCGACCGCGCGCGCGCATTGCTGGACCGCTTTGGGCGCCGGTTTGAGCCCCGGGCGACCGGGCAGCGCGCCGAGATCGACCGGAGTGAAGGTCGGCGCCGAGAGCTTGGCGTGCTCGCGGGTCATCACCAAAAGCTGTGGCAAGCCCGTGCTCGTTTGCCCGACGATGTGGAAGACGAGCTGCTCGCCATCATCCATCGGCAAGATCCAGCGCACGGTGCCGTACGCGCCCTCGCGACCGTAGCCGCAAGTTTCTCCGCCTTCGCACGGGGTCCAGGGCAATTCTACGTCTTGTACGTCACCATTCGGCGCGAAGCCCACGAGCCGCGGCCGCGGCTGAACGGTCATCGCATTCTCGCTTCGCTGCGCGAGCACTAGGAAATCGCCGAAGCGACGCTGGCCAAGAAAATTTTGGTCAGCCAGCGTGCCCGGCCCGAGATCGCGCGCGCGTGGCTTCGCGCCGTCGCTCGACGCTTCGAGCTCGGTGAGGAAGGCATGGCCGGCGAGGTCGCTGAGCCACCCCACGTCCTTGCCGACGGTGTACGGGCGAACTTTCTCCGCGTCTGCGAGCGGTGCCCGCAGTCGAGACAAACAATAGGGAGCAAGTGACGTGCCGCCGGTCGTGGTGTCGAGCACCACGCGACAGATCTCGACGGGAGCATTGGCCGGAGTGCGCATCGACAACGCAACGAACTGCTGCCCGTCGCCGGAGGCCCAGTTCGACGGCGTTAGCTCCGTTCCAGCGAGCTGCACGCCGTTTCCGCCCAAGATCGCGTCCGACTCGAAGTCGTAGCGCTGCCAATACACGTTGCCGTAGGCGAGTCCGCCATCGGTTGGGCCGTTGCCTTCGGACTTTGCGACGACGGCAACGCCGTTCTCGAAATGCACCAGCCCAGAGTGGAGCTGGCCGCTCTTCAAGCTGTAGTCGTTGGCCTGCACGTTCACTTCCGCGATCGCCAAGTACGACACCCGTTGCGTGACGGTCGACGCCGAAACCAGCATGTAGAGGCGCTTTTGCCAAGCGTAGAGCTGATAGAAGCCCGGGGTCAGGTCTTCGATGCCCTCTACCTTGTCGTACGAAGGCGGCAGATCGTGGTTGGTCCAGGTCCGGCCCGCATCGTGACTGGCGAGCAACACCGGGCGGTAGCCAACGTTCACGATCACGTACACATCGTCGCCATCACGCACGGCATCCATCACCGATGCCGCGTAGCTGTCGTCGCTCGTCTTCAACAGCACCGCGGAGTCCGCGCGCAACGTCCCCGCGCTGCCCATGGCCGAATCGCTCGACGCCCCGCAGCCCAACAGTACCGAGCACGCGCCCACCCAAGCAAGTAAGGCCGCGCAGCGAGCGCGGGCAAAGAATTCGACCATCCGCCAAAGTAGGGCACCGCCGCCAAAGATACAAGCAGCGCTGGGCAAACGCGCTCACTCCTCAACTATCTCGGCCGGTCTTCCCGATCACTCCGCCACTCCGCGCACAGCACCGTTCGGGGAGAGCTCGCGCCTCAGTCAGTCGCAGAGCCGTAGTTCACGCAATCGCTTTGGATGCCGAACTATCGCCTGCCGACACTCGTCGGCGGCCGACGGCGGCGGCGTATGCCATTGCGCGTTCGGAACGCGACCGCGGGAACGAGCGTCGACCATGGCTCACGCTCGAACTCGGCCGCTCTGTTTTTCTTGCGCAACCAGCTCCGCGCCCGACCGATCTTGCGGGAATCCAGGAGATTTCCCATGCCCGAGCCGATTACGTCCTCTTCATCTTCGTCCAACCCAACCTGCAATTTGGATGGCGATCCATCGCTCACTTGCCAAGCGGCGCCACCCCCTCCACCCGCGCCCACGCCCAATGCTTGCTTGCCGCCCGAAGCACCTGAGGCAGGCACCTCGAGCGCGGCCTCGGCACTCGTCCAAAAGTTCGCTCGCAGCGATGGCGCGTCGTTCGTCGCCCCCACCCCATCGCCCAGCCCCAGCCCCTCCGCACGCGGAGTGCTCACCGTGCGCCCGGATCAGCTCGACCTGGAGACCGGCATTCCGCGCATCCAAGGTCACGCGATCTTGGGCAACGTGCAGCTCACTGGTGCGATCGATATTCTCAATGCCAATGCGCACCTCGGCTCGCTCAACGGCGACGGCAGTCGCGGCGAAAATATCGGCGCCGGGGCCAACCTAATCGGCGGCGAGCTCAACATCGACTACCGGGGCTGGAGCTTGACGGTGGGCGTGGCCGCGTCGCTCGGTGTCAGCATCAGCTCCGGCGAGGGCAGAGATAGCGATGGCGACGGCGTCCAGGAGCGATGCTTCGCGATGTCCCTAGGCCCGTTCACGCTCGGTGAATGCGATGAGCTCTGACAGGCCGCGGTTCGTGCTCTCGTCGCTCACCTTCGCTGATCCTCCGGGTCACTACCGCCTGCACTCGCGCATCTTTTCGCTATTTACGCGCTTGGGGTCGCTGCTGCTTGTGCTCGGCCTCGTTCGGCTGCTGCGTTCCGACTCCTTCATCGGGGCGAGCATCCACGCCGCGCTCGGGCTCGCGCTTGCTGGGCTGCTCTGGTTTCGCAAAAAGTCCGTCTTTGCCTGCAATGACGGCCTGGCCGTGGGTTCTGGCAAGAACCGGCGGCTCATCCCATGGTCGCGTGTGCTCGACGTCCGCGAGCTGCCGTGGATCCGCTTCAGCCCGCCTTGGTACCCCAAGATGTGGCAGGTCGACCTCGATCAGGACCAGCGCTTCGACTTCTGCGGGATCCGCAAAACGCGCGAGATCGTCAGCGAATTCATCAAGCGCAGCGAAGCGAGCCAGGATCCGCCGCGAAGCCCGAAGAATGGCCCGATGCGTGCGCACGCGACTACCCCGCAGAAGTAACCGACCTGCACCCCGTTCCCAAATTCTCCTCGATGATCGCTTCGTCACTGCTGTCGGTGACGCCGTCGGAGTTCAAGTCGTAGACGCTGGATTGACCCCAGCCTTCGGGCAGCTCGAAGCTCCTGCAGTCTGCAATATCCTGCTGATCGACGACGCCATCGCTGTTGCCATCTCCCACGCAACTCGAGGCGACGCCGAGCTGCGCGTTCAGCGCGGCCAGCAGAGCATCGTAGTTGGACTGCTCGGTCGGGGTCAGGGCGGCGATCGGCAAGGCGCTGCCGGCTTTGTCGAGCGTGGGCATCGGGACGGCCTCGTCGATCGCGTAGAACTCGTTCGTCAGTGTGTCGACGCATGCTGGCGTCGCGTCGGCGACGTATTTCAGCGTCCTGTTCTGGACGAGCTTGTAATCGTCGTTGCGGATGGCGGTCGAAAAGTCAGGACTGATGCTCGGCAGCGCGGACGCACCTTGCGAGGCCAGTAGCTCGACGACGTTGCAGCAGCGGGCGAGCCCGCCCGCGGGGACGCCGGGCACGGTGGAGCCGCTGCCGTACCAGGTGCCACCGTTGTCCTCGCACACTGATTTGGAGGCCGGGATCTGGCTGCAGCTCCGCCCACCGAACAGACACGGTCCGTTGAGCGCGCCGCCCACTTGTTGGTTCACGCCGCTCTGAGTGAAGTTCGTGCGACGAATGCTCGGCTGGCTCGGATTGCGGAGGTAAGGCAGCATCGACATCGAGTCGATCGTTCGTGGCACGGTCTTATGCACGTCGAGCCCGGCGATCTCACCGAACAACTGGAACACATCGGCGATGTTGACCATGCTCGAAACAGCGCGGCCAGGGCTGTTCACGAGCGGTCCGGCGACGATCAGCGGCACCCACACGCCGGTCTGATAAGCCGTGCCCTTGGCGCGCGTTGGGTCGAAGGGCGTCTTGACGGCGCTGCCGAGGGTGCCATTGTCGCCCAGGATGATCAGCATCGTGTTGCTCTTCTCGGGCGCATACACGAGCTCACCGGTCGAACCCCGAGTTGCCAGACCGGTCTGCAGCAGCAGGCGAGCGATCTGCGTGTCCATCGATTCAATCAGCAAGTTGGTCAATAGCTGCTGGTCCGCGCTATTCGTGCAGTCGAGATCGTTGCTGTTCGTCCCGGCGGGCTCCTGATCGGCCGGTGGCTGCATCACTGGCGTGTGCGCCGAGGCGAAGGAGACGGTCGCCATCCAAGGCTTGCCTGCGGGCTGCGCCTTGATCCAGCTGACGGCAGAATCGACCGCGCTCGTGGCGCGGAAAGCGCGCGCCCTGGCATCGGTCGACGGCACCTGGACGATCGATCCGTCCGCGTCGTTGATCACTAACGGAGACACGTAGTGGGCACTCAGCAGCTCGAAGTCGATGTAGCTGGGCGGAGACGCCTGACAGCTCTGGTTCGGATCGAGGATACCCCCCTGGTCGCGACAGGTGCGCCCGGGCGGAATCGAGCCGCTGCTGCTTAGCTCCGTGCACTTACCGTCAGCCAGGTAGCAGGCGCCCGAATCCGCGCCGCCGGCCGCCGCGCCACGCACGAAGCCACAGGGCCAGGCACCGGGAGTCGCCACACCACCGGCGGTCGTGTCGATCGACGACGGATCGCCGGTCTCGTCCAACCAACCGTAGAAATAGTTCCAGCCGAGCGAGTGCGGCAGCGCCAGGCCGGCGGAGTTGTTGCCCTGGATGCCCAAGTGAAATTTGCCGAACAGGGCGCTCCGATAGCCACTCTTCGCGAGCAATTTCGGCGCCGTCATTTCGTACGGCGAGACCATGGAATTGGCGAGGTCAAGCGGTCCAAGGGCGTTATAGACGTTCGTGCGAACGGGAAAGCGCCCATCGAAGACCAGCGCGCGGCTGGGCGTGCAGGCGGGCATCGCCCAAGTATTACCGAAGCGGATCCCAGAGTCGGCGATCACCGCAAGGCTCGGCGTGGACGGCGGCGTCGGTCCGCCATAGCCGAAGACCGCCATCTGATCGATGCCGACGTCGTCCATCATGATGAATAGGATATTCGGCTTGTCGCTGGGCGTGCGTGCGCCGTCTGCTTTCGAACGGGCCGCGCTCGAACAGCCCGTCGCCAACGCGTGAACGAGGCCGCCCATGGCTAGAGCCGCTCGCGCCGTGCTCGAAGCTTGATACATGTGATCGACTCTTATCAGAGCGGGTCGAGCAAACCTTGGACAACTCGCTCCGATCACGGCTCACTTCGAACGAATCACGCTGAGCGTTGCAATTCGCCCCGATGTTGTCGCGCGCTGCTTCACCGCGCTTCTACGTTGCGTCAGCGTTCAGGCCAGTCGCGGCCTGCAACAGAGTTTGCCAGGTAACGGATTGGCTCAGGAGCACGCTGTCACGCAAAAAAGTCACGCAGAAGAAGGAGTTACGTCGCGCAGCGGCGGCGCGTTACGGGCCAAGATTTGTCGAATTTCGCGCCGGCGCCATACTCGAGCAACACTGAGGAGTTGGTCTCGCATGCCAAGCATTTTGCTCAATCTCGACGTCGACGACATCGAGCGCGCGATCGCCTTTTACACACGAGCGTTCGAGCTACGAGTCGGTCGGCGTTTCGATAGTGGCTTCGTGGAACTGCTGGGCGCGGAAGCTCCGCTCTACCTGCTGCTGAAGAATAGCGGCAGCGAACCTTTCGCAGGAGCTCTGCAGCCGCGCACCTACGCTCGACACTGGACGCCACTCCACCTCGACTTCGTCGTAGCCGACCTCGACTCGGCCCTTGCCCGCGCGCTGGCCGCTGGCGCCGTCCTCGAGGCCGAGCCCAGTCAGCACGCATACGGGCGCTTGGCGCTGCTCCACGACCCCTTCGGTCATGGCATCTGTCTCCTGCAGTTCCAAGGCAAAGGCTACGACGAACTCTGAACTTGCCCGACTGTCTCGCTGCCCTCCAAAAACGCCCGGTCAGACACTTCGCAATCGCGCTGGCTCTCTCGGGGCCTCAAACGAAGCGCGACGCCGAAGGCTGCGACGCCACGCGGAGTGTCGCGTGACCATCAATCAATCCCCTGCTCGTTCGAGCTAAATGCCCAAATTGACTGCGGGCCGCGCCGGAGGTTTCGCGGTTGGGGGAGAAGCCACCGTGCGCGCCGGATTCGGGGTCACAGCGGCGGGCGGCGGGTGCTTTGCGGGCGCGCGGACACCGCTTGTTCGCGCGCTGGTGCCCGCTACAGCAGCCGACGGCGCGGGCGCTGCCACTACCGGCACCAGAGCCGACGCGGAGCTTTGCGGTGCGGGCACAGGCGTCACCTCGACACTTCGTGCGCTCGCCGATGGGCGCACGGCGGTGCTGCTCGATTCCGGCGCGACGGCGTTCGGCGCGCCGGAGTTCGCCGCGGCAACGGGGGCGACTTCGGATTTGAAATGTGACCAAGCCAGCGCTGCGCCGGCGAGCACGAACGCCGCGCTGCCAAGCACCGCGATCAGCGCGCGCTTGGAGTTTTGTTTTTGAGTGGGCTTGGTATCGAGCTGGGTGGCGGAGAGGCCGGCGACAGACTGGTTAGGCACGGCGAACGGTGAACCGACGAGTGCTCCCGAGACGGCCGAAACGGGCCCCGATATGTCGGCGGAGCTCGCTGCTCTGGCAGCTTGCCCGGAATGCGGGGCCGTCAAACCGGCGTCACCCTCACAAATGCGCTTGAACTCGAGCGCGGCGTCGCGGGCGGAGCCGAAGCGCTGAGCCAGATCGCGATTGCAGGCACGCGCGAACCAGGCATCGAAACCGGCGGGCACCGAGGCGAGTTGAGAGGGAATGGGGATCGGGCGCGTGCAAATCGCGAGCAGCAAGCCACCGAGCGTTTCGGCGTCGAAGGGTCGCCGGCCGAGCAGGCATTCGAAAGCGATCACGCCCATGGCCCAGATGTCGCTGCGATGATCGAGCGATCGCGCGCCCTCGGCTTGCTCAGGGCTCATGTAGTAGGGCGTGCCGAGCACGGCCCCGGTGCGCGTGCCGCTGGAAGGAGCTGCGCCCAAGCTGCCCGCGCCGGGAAGCGTCGACTTCGCGATGCCGAAGTCGAGCACCTTCGTGATCTCGTCGTCGTCGTTACGCACCAGGAACACATTGTCTGGCTTGAGATCTCGATGCACGATGCCCGCTTCGTGCGCGCGCCCGATGGCTCGCCCGATCTGGGTCATGATGCGCGAAAGCACGGCGGGCTCGAGGCGCCCGACGCGCGCCAAACGATCAGCGAGCGATTCGCCGTCCAGGAGCTCCATCGCGATGTACGGCGTGCCGTCATCCACCCCGTGATCGAGGATCTGCACGACGTGCGGACTGCGCAGCGACGCGGCCGCTTGGGCTTCCCGCAGGAAGCGGCCCAGCACCTCCGCGCTGCTGGCGATGTCGACGTGAATCAGCTTGATCGCGACCTGTGAGCACAATGTGAGGTGCTCTGCGAGCCACACCGACCCCATGCCGCCCTGACCGAGCTGACGAATCAACCGGTACTTTCCGGCAATTATTGCGTGCTCTCGAGGCGCGACCACTACCGCAAATTGTACACACAACTTTCCCCCGGAGCAATTGTGCACATCAACGAGGCGCTTGCCGCTCGACGTCAAAGACGGTCTGATGGGGCAGTGAAAAGCTTCGCGCTCGGGCTCTTGTTTTGCGTCCACCTCGGTGGCGCGGCGCTGAGCGTTTCGTCGCCCGCGTTTGCGGCGGGTGGCGTCGATGATGCGTCGCGCGGTACCGCGCGCAAGCTCGGCTATTCGGGCGTGGAAGCTTATCAAGCGGGCGACTATCGGACCGCTAACGAGAAGCTCGAGAAGGCTTATGCCGTGCTCCAAGTGCCGTCGCTCGGCCTGTGGTCGGCGCGAGCCCTGGTGAAGCTCGGCAAGCTGGTCGAAGGCTCCGAGCGGTACACGCAGGTGGCGCAGCTCGGCGCTTCGGGCGGCAACAACGAAGCGGTCCAAAAGCGTGCGCTCGCCGACGCCGCCAGCGAACTCGCGCTGCTGACGCCGAAAATTCCGAGCTTGATCGTGCGCATCGAGGGCGCGCTGCCCGCCGAGGTGAGCGTGCAAATCGACGGCGCGCCGATTGCGCGCGAGCTGCTCGGCGAAGCGCGACCGGTCAATCCCGGCCCGCACAAAATCGAGGGCCAGCGGGGCAGCCAGCACGCCGTTGTCGAGCTAGTGCTCGCGGAGTCCGAGCAAAAGCCAGCGCTGCTGCGCTTTTCTAGCCAGGTGGCCGCGCCGCCAGCGGCCCTTTCGCCCACACCCGCTCCAGCCCCGTTGAGCGACTCAGCGGGCGCAGGCCTCGGCAAGCAGCGAACGTTCGCGCTGATTGCCGGCGGCGTGGGCTTGGTCGGTGTTGGCGTCGGCAGCGTGTTCGGCCTCAAATCCAAGTCCGATCACGACGAAGCGGAGAAGTACTGCGACGGCAGCGAGTGCAGCGATGCTCGTGGCGTGAGCGCTGGAACCGACGCGCATTCGGCGGGGAATATTTCGACGGTTGCCATGATCATTGGCGGCGTGGGCTTGGCCGGCGCCGCCGTGCTTTGGTTCACCGCGCCAACCCCGAGCGAGCAGCAGGGCGCCCGGCTGGGCGTCGGCGTTGGCGCGGGAACACTGCGAGTCCAAGGACAATTCTAAATGCGTCGCGCGCTCATTGCTTTCATCACGTTCGGACTGCTATCGGCTTGCAACGCGATCTTGGGCAACGAAGATCACTACACGCTCGTCCCTGCCGCGGCCGGCGGCGCAGGCAAGGCCGGCAATGTCGGCGCCGGCGGCAAGGCTGGCAATCCGGGGCTGGGCGACGGTGGCCCAGCGGGCGCTGGCGATGAAGCGGGCAGCGCCGGAGCAGGCGAGGCCGGTGAAGGCGGAAGCCCGAGCGGCGTCGCTGGCAGCGGCGGAAACCCGAGCGGCGCGGCCGGTGGCGGAGCCTGCGTCGAGACCGGAGACGAGGACTGCTTCAACGGCTTAGACGACGATTGCAACGGCGACACCGACTGCGCAGACTCTGCCTGCACTGCTACGAGCACCTGCGTCCCCGACGCTACCGGCGCCGAACTCGGCACGTTGCTGTCGCCGATGGGCACGACCTGCCCCACGGGCTACTCCGCCGTCACTCTTCATCGCGGGCTCACGGTCGAACCCACCTGCACCGGGTGCACGTGCCAAGTCGCCTCTTCGATCTGTGTCACGAGCATCGTCGGGCACGGCGCTTTTGCTTGTCCCGGCTTTCAGACCAGCGGCCTTTCCTACAACATGTACAGCACCAGCTGTCAGCCGATTAACCCTGGCACGAGCACGCACAACTACGCGGTGGCCTCCTTCACCGACTGCACGGCTTCCGGCACCGCCAAGCCCAGCACGCCCCAGTGGAGCGAGACGCGCACGTTCTGTAAAGCCGATCGCGTCGGTAGCGGCTGCAGCAGCGGCTCGAGCTGCGTGCCTAAGACCGCCACCGCTGCCTGCGCTCGCAAGACCGGCAGCACCACGTGTTCGGGTTCCTACGCCGTGTCGTCCGGTGCGGTCTGGAACAGCGGCGCCAGCGATAGCCGAAGCTGCGGCGCGTGCCAGTGCGCTGGCGGTTATGGCACCTGCAACAACGCCAACATCCTGCTCTATAACAGCGCCGCTTGCGACACCAACCCGGTGACCATTCCGGGCGCCGAAGGCGACTCATGCCCGCTACCCTTCGCTCCGGCGTCAGGCAAAGTCACCGGCACGCCAGTGCCCACGATGTGCCTCGCCAACGTCTACCCGAGCGGCGAGATCAAGGAAGCCGGCCCTAGCACGGTGTGCTGCAAATAGGACGGCGGCGCGCCTCGAGCGAGCGCGGGCCGAGCGGTGCGCTGCACCTAGTGGAGGCTGATGCCGTTCGTCAAATCAGCCGCAAAACGCCGTTCAGCAAGCGCTGAGAAATCCCTCGCGCCGCGCTCCAATGAACAACCACCTGCCCACCATCTTGGGCAATGCGCTTGAGCTCAGTGCTCAAAATGCGCAGTCGATCGTACTTGGCGCGGTCGAAGTGGGGAGCTCTGGTCCTCTGCACGCGCGCACTCGCCGGCCCTGGTGGGCCGCTGTCGCTCGCGTCCACAATTACCCCGTCTCTGACGCTCAGCAGCCGCGTACGAGCGCTGCCGGGCTCCGCGTAGCGAATGTCGCTGTCGTGAATCAGCGCGAGCCAACGCGCGCGGCGATAAATTTGGTAGGCCTGCGCCGCAGCCCGCTCGAGATGACGCGCGACGCGTTCCGGATCCCAATCGCGGGACTTGGTCGGCGCGAGCTCCGGGCTCTCGACTCCTTCATTGTCGGGCATGCCCACCTCGCCGAGCAGCAAGGCTTTCGCGAGTTTCAACACCATCAGACGCCGGTCCTGCGCGGAGCCGTTCAGGATTGAGCCGTGTCGCGCCGAAAACTCCGCCCAGCCCGCGGCAAATACGGCCTCACCCGGAGTCCACAGCGCGGAGACACCGACCGCGCTCGAGCGCAGTGAAGCCGTGCTCGGCGCTCCGGCCGCAAGCGCGGTGAGCGCGGCCAGCGGTCGCAGGGAATATTCGGACGGAAGTGGTCCGACGGCGTATCGTTCGTCCGCAGTGTCACGACCGGCCTCGAAGTCGCGCGTGCAATACCAGACTCGCGGATCGTTCGCGGTCAGCTGCACGTTGTACAGCGGGCGCAGCGTCTTGATGGTTTCGTTCTCGAGCAGCGCCGCTTCCAGCGCACTGGCTGCTACAGCGACCTGAATGTCGCTGACCTGGGTGAGCATCTCCGGCGACTGCTGCGTGCCGGCGCGCCCGACGAAGTGACTCGTGACGCGCTTCTTCAGACTGGACGCTTTGCCCACGTACAGCACGTCGCCGTTGCTGCGCAGAAAGCGGTAGACGCCGGGTTGATTCGGCAACGCCTTGAAGCGCTCGGACGCGATTGGATACCTGTTTCCCTTGGCACGTGGCCTGGTGGGCGCTCGCGCTGCGAGCCAGTCCTGGAGTTGTTCCCAAGTGAGGATGCCGCGCGCAGCCAATTCGCCACACATCTTTCGCCAGACGAAGGCAGTCGCTTCCACGTGACCCAGCGAACGGCGAGCCAAATCCAGCCCATGGCCCAAATAGCCGGCGAGGGCGCGCAGCGAATGCCGCGGCAGCTCTGGATACAAACGCAGCGCGATGGCGTGCACGCACACGGCGTCGATCGGAAATGGCACCTCCGGCTCCAGCCGCCCCGCCCAATCACGCAAGAAGGACAGCTCGAAGCGCGCGTAGTGGATGGCAGCGGGCGCGGCAGGCGCGAGCGCCACCGCATCGCGCAAGCGCCGCCAGGCTTCACCCTCGGGGATTGCGGCGTTGCTGACAGTCGCGTCATAACCGGTGAGCTTCTGAATCTGCGGCGGAACGCTGTGGCCTTCCGGCAGCGCGATCCAATGAGCTTGCAACGCTTGTGTTTCCGCTCGGCTCGCCCGCGCGACGCCCCAACCCAGCTCGAGCACCACTCCGAACGCGGGGCTGGCGCCGGTCGTCTGGCAATCGACGATCAGCACATCGAGATCTGCCAGCGCTCGCACGCTTCGCATGACGGTGTGATGCAAGCGGCTGAGCGCTTCGTCAAGCGGACCTGCGAGGACAATTGCATGCCGAGCTTAAGTTGCTGTAGCATCCTTGCGTTTAAGGAAAACATGAAACTCTTCTTTGCGGCGCTGGGGCTCGGATTTTTAACGGTAGGTTGTGGCGGCAGTGACGGCGCGGGCAAAGATGCCAGCGCGGGCGCGGGGGGCGCCGGAGACTCGGCCGGCGCGAGCGCCGCAGGCGCGTCCACGACTGGAGTGAGCGGCAGCGGCGGTAGAACCGGCGGTGCGGGCTCGAGCGCGGCGGGGTCGAGCTCGAGCGCGGCGGGCAGCGCCAACTCCGGCGATTGTGAGCTCGATGACGCGATCGTCTCTTGCCACTTGGACACGGGCCAAGGCTCCGGCGTGTGCACCGAAACCGCGATCGAGGGGACCGCGGCGCAGGTCGTTCGCGATCAATGCGGCGGCACGGTCAGCGAGGGCGAGCACTGCCCGACCAATGCCTCCTTGGCCGGCTACTGCAAAGGCGGCGTCACCACCTATTACTACGAAACCACGCCGGGCCAAGTCTGGGCCAACATCGGCGCCAGCTGTGAAGCGACCAGCGGCACTTGGTGCGGAAGGTAGCCAGACTCAAGAAGCGCGCGCGGAGCCAGCTTTCGGCTCGGTGCTGAACCGCACGATACGCGGCGTGTCCAAGCCGTCTGAGTCCGCTTCGGCTTCCACCCGCGTTCGATACGCGCACCAAATCTGACTGTCCGTGCTCGGCGTGGTGTAGCCCGGCCCCAGCTGCACCTCGGGCCAGCCGAGCAACTCACGCAGAGCAACGCGCGCGTCCTCGAGGCTGTCGTAGCTCGCGCGCTCTGCCTCTGCGCGCTCATTTCCGGTGTTTCGAAGAGCGAACTTCACGAGTTCATCAAATGCAAATCATGCGCCGCCGAGCAGGGCGCGAAAACCTCGAGCTGCGCGCGCTCGTAATCTTGAAACGTGTCAATTAGGCATCAGCAAAGCAGCCTCAGCGAGTCAAGTTGACTCCCACCGAGTTTGTGCTTCGCCAATGCGCCCCCTTTGGGTTCGCGGCGGGCCATCGAGCATCGTCTGAGCGCGTCGTGCGCGACAACGGCTCGCGCAAATCCCTCACGCCCTGGGGCCGAGTGGGGGCTACGGCGCATCGTCGACTGGGGCGATAGTGCTCGACTGGTTGGCGAGGCGAAGGCCAGCGCGCGCCCCGGCGAAGATTCGGTAGCCTACTGCAATCCCGATGAACGCGACGGCCGCTGCGCCTGCCATGGCCAGCCGGTCCGCCGCACTGCCGCTCGCCGAAACCATGACCTTCCCCGCCACGTCGGCCGCGACGGTGATGCTGCTCTTCGACATGGTTCAAGGTTAGCGGACCCTGCGCGCCCGCGCACGCAAGAGGGTGTCGTTCCGCGCGCGCCTACCTTAGAGAAGTGAGATGCTCCCTCCGCACCGCGCCCGAATCACCCTGCTACTCGCGCTCGCCGCCGCTGCCTGCAGTACTGCCCCGGTTCGCTCGGCGTCATCGACGAACGAGGCGAAGCCGCACGCCGACGCGCGCTATGACGCCGTGCTGAGCGGAGCGAGCTATCCGTTTCCGGTCCGTTACCTCGAACTGTCAACGCAGCGACAGCAGCTGCGGATGGCCTACATGGATGTACAGCCGGAGCGACCGAATGGGCGGAGCGTCCTCCTATTACACGGCAAGAATTTTTCTGGCTTCTATTGGGAACCCACCGTGCGCCGCTTGCTCGACCAGGGCTTTCGCGTGGTGGTGCCCGATCAGATTGGCTTCGGCAAGTCGAGCAAGCCACTAGCCTACCAGTTCAGCTTTCAGGCGCTGGCCGAGAACACGCGCGCCCTGCTGACCGAACTGCACATCGAGCAAGTCGCGGTCGTTGGCCACTCGATGGGCGGCATGCTCGCGGTTCGCTTCGCGCTGCTCTACCCGACGCTCACCGACAAACTGGTGCTCGTCTCGCCGCTCGGACTCGAGGATTGGAAGCGCTCGGTGCCGCCACGCAGCGTGAACGAGTGGTACGCTGAAGAGCTGAAAGCCACGCCCGATTCGATTCGCGAGTACCAAAAGCAGGCGTATTACTCGGGCGAGTGGCGCCCCGAGTACGAGCCCCTGCTCGAATTTTCGGCAGGAATGAGCCAGCACCCCGACTATCCCAAGGTTGCTTGGTGCTCAGCGCTGACCTACGACATGATCTTCAATCAGCCGGTGCTGTACGAGCTCGGCGATCTGAAACCAGCGACCTTGCTGATCATCGGCCTGCGCGATCGCACCGCGCTCGGCCGCGCCTGGGCGTCCAAGGAGATCGCAGCAAAGCTCGGCAACTATCGCGAACTCGGCAAGCAAGCAGCCGCCGCGATTCCGCGCGCCCAGCTAGTCGAGCTGGAAGGCGTCGGTCACCTCCCCCAAGTAGAAGCCTTCGACGCCTACACCCAGGCCCTGCTCGCGTTCCTGAAGTGACGCGGGAGTGACCCGGGCTACTGGGTTGCCCCACCGTGACACGCCGCAATACCGCCCGGCGTGCTCGCCTTCCTGAAGTAACGCGGGCCTCTACTGGGTTGCCCCGCCGCGACACGCCGCGCTACGGCCCGGCGTGCTCGCTTCGCTGCGCCGCCGGGGGCCCGCCCGACGCCGGCTAGCGCCGGACGTGGGGGCCCAACGGCTGCATTCGCCCCGGCGGGAGCACTTTTCGGCAACTCGCTCGCGCATCGACCGAACAGTCATGCAGTCCCCCAACAAGGAGCGTCTGATGCCGAATCCCATCACCTGTAGCGACCGGTCCCTGTTCAGCTCACCTGGCGCGTTCGAAACGGGCGATGCTTGCAATCCAGAGCTTGCCAGCTGCGGCCCGCCGCCAGCGGCGGCGGCCGAAGTCCCGCGCTCCGTCACCATCGCCCCCGTCGACGTGACGGGCGAGAGTGATTCTGCGGCGCGCCAGCTCGTCCGTCGCCATGACGCTTCGGCCTCACCGGGGTGCGGCCCTGAGCAAGCCAAAGCGGTGCTCTCCTGCACGCTGGCGGCGACCACCGCGGTCGGTACCGCTTTGACCACACCCTCGGGGATCGGACTCGTCTTGGGCTTGATCGGAACCGCGCGCACGGCTGCACAGTGCGCCGGTGATGTCTCCCTGGCCCTCGAGTGCAAGGATCGCTCCGAGGCCATAGCGAACGCCAACGCCGACTGCACGGCTCGCGGCGGCGTCTTGCTGACAGGGGCGAACACCGAGCTGATCTGCCAGGTGACGCGATGACCCACGCTGATTTCGCACAGCGGCGCGCCCCCAATCTACCTCGGGCATGGCTAAAGTGGGCGCTCGTCCTCGTGGCCGTGGCAGCGGGCTCGTGGCTTGGCACACTTTCCGCCCGGTTGAGTCGCTTGGCGCTCGCTCTCGAACGGCCTGGGCTCGCGCTCGCGCTGGACTTGGGCATCGAGGCGACAGGCCACATGGCGGGTGCTGCGATGGCAGTGATGGTCTTACGCTGGGCGGAGCCGCGCCGGTTCTGGCTCGCGGCTGCTATTTTGGCGCTGCCCTTGATCGGAGCCCGGCACGTCCAAACCGGCAGCCCGTTGCTGATCGCCTTGGCAGAAGCCTCGTGGTTTCTGGTCATCCTGTGCTGCGCTCGAGCCAAACGCACACTGGGGATCTGGTGCAGCATCGCCTGCGTGGCCTGCACCACGGGCATTCAGCTACAGTCATCGGCGCTGAAACGCGCCGCTCCGCTCCCCCCGACCCACTCGGTGATGCGCACCGTCGTGCTGACGAACCTCAGTGGTCAGCAGCGGAGCTTGGAGCAACTCCTCTCGGAGTGCCCAGCTCGGGCGCAAGTTCGGGTCGATTGCGAACAAGCTGCGACAGCCCCTTAGGGCCCGCGAATGGCACCTGCTCGTTCTCGAACAGGTCGGGCGCAGCGTTTGCAAGCGGTCGTTCGTGGAATCAACAAGAACCAACCGGGTTGCGACGCGACAGAAACGAACGGCATCCGGCTCCGCGCTGGGTCGGGTGTGGGAAAACAACGCGCTCTCGATCGTGCTGGTCGCCTTGTTCTTGGGCTCCGTGGCCCTGCAAATTTACTTCGGTCACGCCGTGTACAACGAACAGCGTGAGGAGGCGGGGCGCGCGCTGGTTTCCATCGGCACGTACCTGACGAGCGGTCACTTCGTGGAGGCGCTGTTCGAAAATTGGGAAAGCGAGTTCCTCCAGATGGGCGCGTTCATCGTGATCGCGGTGAAGCTGCGACAGAAGGGCTCGACTGAATCCAGGCCCTTCGACGAGCCCTGCGAAAGCGACGAAGATCCGCGCGCGCACCAGAGCGACCCTGAGGCGCCCTGGCCCGTGCGACGCGGCGGGTGGCTGCTGCGCATCTACGAGCATTCACTGTCACTCGCCTTCTTCTGCCTGTTCGCCTTGTCGTTCCTGTTCCATGCCTTGGGCGGCCGGATTCAAAACAACGAAGAGCTGACCGCTCACGGCAAGCCGGCCCAAAGTTTGCTCGAGTTCCTCGGTTCCAGCCAATTTTGGTTCGAATCCTTCCAAAATTGGCAGAGCGAATTTTTGGCCATCGGCTCGATCGTCGTGCTCAGCATCTTCCTCAGAGAGCGCGGTTCACCCCAGTCGAAGCCCGTTGCTGCGCCCCACTCCGAAACGGGTGCGTAATCGAGGGGGTTTGCGCTTGGCCCGCGCCGCGCGCCCAAGCGCACAGCGCCATTGCGCCACAAACCTGCGCCCCGCCTCAGCGGGCACGCTGCTTGCTTTTCAATGCATCGGAGGTCACATCAGATGGCAAACCCGATCGAACAAATCGCGACCAAGGCAATGGGCACGGTGAACGCCGTTGCGGCTGGTTTCAAGGGGCTCAGAGGCGTATTTTTGCACTTGGCCGAAGAGCACGGGGAGGTCGCATCGCTGATGAAGCGCGTCAGCAAGACCACGGACGCGCAAGTCCGTCGCGAGCATTTTCCGCACATTCGGGCAGAATTGCTGTCGCACGAAAAGGGTGAGCTAGCTGAGGTATACGGAGTGCTGGCCAACTACGAGCAGCTGCGCAGCGTAGTACTCGAGCACAACTCCCAGGCGCACGCGCTCGAAAAGGCCATCGCCGACGTCGACGCGCAAAATTTTGCCAGCGACGAGTGGGGCGCGAGCTTCAATCGCTTGTTCGAGCTGGTAAAAGCCCACGTCGAGGAAGAGGAAAACGATTTCTTCCCGAAAGCGCAGCAAGTGATCGACGAAGAGGACTCGAAACAAATCCTGCAGCGCTATGAAGAGGCCAAGCAGTCCATCAAGAAGCTCGTGCAGTAAGGCCCTCCTCCAGTAAGCTACGGCGACCGCGATGGAAGCCACACGCCAAGAAATCGATGCCTTGACGGGCGCCACGGTGCTGGAGTTCGGCGCCGAGTGGTGCCCCATCTGCCAAGGGGCGCGCCCGCTGATCGCGGGCGCGCTCGCTCGGCATCCCGGCGTGCAATACCGCTGGGTGGAGGACGGCAAGGGCAAGCCGCTCGGACGCTCGTTCCATGTCAAGCTTTGGCCCACGCTCGTCTTCCTCCAAGATGGCCGGGAAGTCGCGCGCGTGGTGCGCCCCCGGCAAGCGAGCGACCTAGACGCGGCGTTTCAAAGCCTGCGCTGATTGGCGCTCGCCGGGGGATTGCGGCATACGAGTCAGCTCATGGCCTCGCTGCGCGCTCGCCTGCGTTACGATGTCGTCGTCGTGGGAGCAGGTCCGGCGGGCGCTGCGTCGGCGATCGCGCTACGAAAGCGCGGTCTGTCGGTCGCGCTGCTCGAGCGCGCGCAGTGCAGCGATTCGGACACCGTCGAGCCTGGCGCGCCGGCCGCGCCGCGCCGGGTGTGGTCACCCGGAGAAGGCCTGGCTGCTGCCGGTCAATCCGCGCTGCGCGAACTCGGGCTGTGGGAGGCGTTCCAGGGGCAAGGCCACCGCCCTTCGTATCTGACTCAGAGCGTCTGGGGCAGTGACGAGCTACGCGACAAGCACGCCATCACGCACAAGCTCGGCCCGGACTATCACCTGGACCGAGTTCGCTTCGATCACTGGCTTCGCAAGCGAGCGACGGCCGCTGGCGCCGAGCTGTTCGACGCCACTCGGGTGACGAACGCGGCCTGGCTCGATGCGGGTCACTTCGTTCTGGCATGCTCGCCTGCGCTGCCATTCTCATCGTCCGGGTCGGCCCGCAAAGAAGAGCTGACCTTGGAGGCTCCGCAGCTGATCGACGCCACGGGTCGCTCTGCGTGGTTATTGCGCAGATTCGGCGGCGCGCGACGGCAAGTGGACGATCTCGTGTGCGTGGGGCGCTCGTACGACGAGGCCGTGTTCGAGCCTTCGATCTTGGTCGAGGCAGCACCCAACGGCTGGTGGTACAGCGCGCCGCTCCCGAGCCGAAGAGCCGTAGCGCTCTATTTCACGCTGGCAGCTGGTGCCAAGGAAGTGCAGAGCGAGAGTGGCTGGCAAGCGACGCTCGCGCTGGCTCCGCGCACTGCGTCTCGCTTGGCCGCCGCCACGCCCACAAAGTCCACGCAGACTTACCCGGCTGCGCCGGTGCGAAGCACGTGGCGAAGCGAACTGCCGCTGTTGCCCGTGGGCGACGCGGCGGCGGCGTTCGATCCCATCTCCGGTAGTGGCCTCTGTTTCGCGTTTCGTTCCGCGCTCGAAGCAGCGATGGTGCTCGACGAAGCGCGCTCGGGGCGCGCGCCGCTGTACGCCGGCTTTCAGCAGGGTGTCGGCGACGTGTTCGAGCAGCACGTGCATCGAAGGCGCGAGCTCTACGCGCACGAACGGCGTTGGTCACAGTCTGCGTTTTGGACTCGCGTGCACGCTGCGCACTGAGCGCCGCGTTGACCACGCGACTGCCGACTCAATTACCATTGAGTTCTCTCGTCGATCCAGCAAACCTCGTGGCAGGCGCCCGCGTCGAGCGCCTGCGTTGGACGAGGAAGCAATCGTGGCCTACAAGATTCACCCGGGGATTGGGGCAGCTCGCGTCGGCGATAGTCCGAGCGATTGGTTCATCGGACCGGAGACGAGGGCGGAGCCGGAGCCGCCGTACGGCGGCTACCGCGACGACGAGGGCAGGATCAAGCGCCAGGCAGCTCGCTTTCGAGTTTTCGATCACGTAGGCGGCACGGCGGTGCCGGTCAACGGCCTGCTCGTGACTTGGACGGTGCTGCTCGGGCCCGACCCCCTCGGGCCGAGCATGACACTGACGGGGCCCAACCAGGTGCTGAAGCTGGCGCCGGTTCCCTTCAGTGACGGTCCCCCGGCACAGGTCTCTTGGGGAGAAATTCGCACGGACTCGGAAGGGAATTTGCTCGTCCTGAGCGGAGTGACCGAAGGCGGCTTCTATGCGACGAGCTGCGGGCGCATCAGCGCTTCCATCGCAGGCAACCCGGCGCTGCGTTCCTGGGTCGCGATCTTACCGCCCAATTTCAGCCCGTCCGTGCGGCCTTCGATGACCGCCTACGACTACCTGATCGAGCTTGCCGGCGTGCCCTCGCCGCTGCTCTTCCTGCGCGACATCTACCCCATCCTGAAAGTGGTCGGCATTGGCGACGCCGCTCTGCCTGCGGGAAGTGCCGCAGACCATACGCAGGCGCTGGCAGCGCCCGCCTGGAGTATTGGCAGTGCGTGCAACTTCAACATCACCGCCACGGCGAAGACCATGCTCACGCAGTGGGCGGCGGGCCCGGCGAATTACACGGTCGAAGCGTGGCCCCCGCCGCCGCCTTCACTCGACAACCCCGAAGAGCTCGATCGCGGCCCGCTTTCGCGCGTCGCGTTCGGTGGCTGGGATCTGGGTTCGGGCCCAGCCACCTGGCTGAACACCTTCACCTATCTGAGCGCTTCGGGTGATCCGCTGCGGCTCGATCTGAGCGCTCCCGCTGCCTACCCGGCGAGCTTCAGCGGCGCGAGCAACTGGCTCACCGACAACTGCACTGCTGAGTGGCCGCAGATCTGGGGCACGGCCGGCGCGCTGCCTGCTTTTGCGCCAAACCCGTGGCAGACGCGAGGCTTCGTCGTGCGCCAAGCCGGCGCGCAGGCTTACGTCGAAGACACCCTGCCCGCCAACCCGCTGTCCTTGGTCCCGTACGTAATGCAGCTGACGCGCACCCTGGAATTCGGCGATCTCCGTCAGAGCGCGAGCCAAGTGGAGACGGCAGCCATCCTGTTCGAGATCGGGCATCAGAGCAGCGGCGTGAACTTCAACCTGACATTGCCTGCTTGGCTGTCGGGGCCGAGTAGTTACAACGTCCCGGCACAGGCGGCTGGGGTGATCACGACCGAGCGGATCCCAATCAGCTACGCGCCGACCGCGGTGTCCGAGCAAACCGGGGTGATTGAGGTTCAGCAAGTCGGGGGACCCCTTTACTCGATCCCCGTACACGCCAAGACGATCGCGCCCGTCGCAACCGAAGTGGTGTTCGTGCTCGACCACTCCTACAGCATGACCGGCCTATGCGCGGATGGTCTGCAGAAGATCGAGAAGCTGCGCCAGGCCCTCGATACGTTCATCGCGCTCACTCAGCCTGCGGACGGCGTCGGCGCGGTAGCATTCAATCAAGCCGTGGTTGACACGCTGCCCCTGACCGCGCCGGACTCTTCTCTGCACGACTTCGCGGCGCTACTGAGCCCGGCTGGCTCGACCTCGATCGGCGCCGGCATCGAGGCCGCGATCGACGTCTTTTCCGGCGCATTTTCCAGCCAGCAAGCGCTGATCGTCGTCACCGACGGCCTAGAAAACGTTCCCCCTTTCGTAAATGACGTGATCGCTCTGATCCCGGACCCGACGCGCGTCTTCAGCGTCGGCATCGGGCGGACTCAAGACGTGAACACCTCCGTTTTGCAGGCCCTGTGCGGCAACCAAGGTGGCTACCTGCTGCTCACCGGTTCCATGACCGCGGCGACCGAGGCCCTGGTCCTCGACAAATTCTTTCTTCGCATCCTGGCGAACGCGACCAACATCGACGTGATCCTGGATCCGCCGACCATCCTCTACCCCGGCAAGATCGAGCGCATCGCCTTCCCCGTCAGCGAGTTCGAGCACAGCTTCGACGCGATCGTGCTGTCGCGTGAGCGTGAAGCGATCGCCTTTGCGCTCGAGGCTCCGGACGGAACGCTGATCACGCCCGAAACACTGAAGGGCTGGGCGGGCAACCGCTACGCGACGGCGACCAATGTCGCCTACTACCGCGTCCGCCTGCCGCTGCCGCTGCTCAACGCGCCTGCGGTTGCCAGCGGCACTTGGCAGCTGCTCTTGGCCCAGCGCAAGCCAGAAAGTCAGCAGATCGAAGACGAATTCAGTCAGCTCGTCCCGCACGCGCGCGCGCGCGCCTTCGGCAAGCGCGACCGGGTCGAGCCGGTGGCGTGCGAGGTCATCGTCCACGCTCATTCCGACCTTCACCTCGACGCCACGCTGCAGCAATCCAGCATCGAGCTCGGCAGCGCGGTGCTGATGGAACTGCTGTTGAACGTGAAGGGCCAACCGTTCGCCGGCCAGGTGAGCGCGATCGCCCAGGTACGAGGGCCCACTGGCTTCACCTTCACGGTCCGCCTCGCCCCGGAGGGCGCGGGCCGCTTCGTCGGTCGCTTCGAACCGGTCCGACCGGGGATCTACCGCGTGACCATGGTTTGCGAAGGAACCACCCCAGGCGGGCACGCCTTCCGGCGCGAGCAACTAGCAACGGCAGCGGTGCTCGACACCAAGGGCGGCTCCGCTGGCAGCACGACTCCAGGCGGCGATGACTGCGACCCGAATCACTCCAACGCGGATCCGAACTCCGACAGCGAATGCAAACCCGGCTGCGCCCCCCACTCGAAGGCGCCAGGTTGCGCGCTGTGCAAGCTGCTCGCCTGTTTGCGCGCGCGCCAAGGCAAAGGTCGCGCGCCGCGAGCACGCTGCGCGCTCTGCTTCGTGAAGCGGACCCTGGCACGCTCCGGCTGCCCACGACCAGCCAACGAGCGCAGAAGTTCGAGTCGCTCAGTGGGAGCGAAGAGCCGCAAAGCGCCGAAGGCCTGAGCTCAGAAGAGTGCCATGGTCGGTTATTACAGCCGCTCCCGAGCTGGAGACCGACAGTGATTGTGGCACGGAGTTCGTGCGCTTCGAAGCGGCGCTGGGACGCACGACCGCCGGCCGCAGCTGGTCGGCGGCCAGAGCCAATCGCGGGCCGGACTCAGTTGCAGTTGGTCGGCGCGCCGTTCACGCTCGTCCACGTGCTGTTGGTTGCGCACGGGCTCTCGGACATGGTCGTGCCGCTGACGGCGATGTTCTGAATCTTGATGTCGCTCGAAGTACCGGCGATCCGAAGCTGCCCGGAGTTGGCGACGCGACTCTGCTGAGTCGCGTTGCCGACGGTCACGTTGTGGGCGTTCTCGAGCAAGATGCTGTTGTTGACCGTGTCTTCTAGATCGACGTGGTCGATGCGCGCGGCGCCGCTTCCTGACACGGAGAAGATGCCGCGGCCGCCTCCGCGCGCAACGACGCTCTTGGCGATGATGTTGACGGTGCCGTAGCCGCCGTCGATCAGGCCGTTGTCGTTGGCCATCCGGAATGCGGCGTAGCCGGTGCCCACCGCGCAATTCGTGCAGGTCACGAGATCGATGGTCGCGTTGATGCTGCGATTGAGGAGCAGCCCGCATTCACCCACGTCATCGCCCTCCACCTTGCCGATCGTGATGTTGCTGATGCCGTAGGTCTCGACGATGTGGCTACTCATCCCCGAGCCGAACACGTAGTCGATGCTCAAATTCTGATTGAAGTTCGTATCCGTACCCGCGCTGCCGCTGGTGTCGACGCGGACTCCGATCCCGGCCGAGCGAGTGAGGCGGAGCTCGAGCTGTCCCAGATGCACGTTGTTCGTGCCGCGAAAGAAGATGCCGTACTGCGGTGAGCCGGTCATCTTCAGATTCGGGATCTCGATGTCACGCGCGTTGCGCGCATACAACGGGGAGCGATCGGAGCCCGAGGGCGTGCCGCTCACGTTGAGCGTGCCGCAGACGTTGACCACGGTGTAACTCGGAATGCCGATCTGAGACCCCGCCGGGATGTCCCCCGACCCTTGAACGAGAACGCTCTCTTTGGACGTGCGCCCGGAAGTGAGGCTCCCGTACGCCGCGCGCAGGGCCGCTTCCATGTCTGCGCCCGAGTGAACCTGCTTGCCTGCGGTCGTGACCGTCCAGGTCGAGCCCGACTTGATCATCAGCGCGTTGTAGCCAGCCGTGGAGCCATTACAGGCGTAGCTGCCAGAGCTGCCCCCGCCCGAGCCGCCCGCCGAGCTGCCACCGGCCGAGGCGCCACCTTTACCAGCTCCGCCGTTCGAGCCGCCCTGAGCGCCGCCGCCGTTCGTGGCTCCGGCGGTGCCGCCGCTTCCGCTGCTCGACGCGCCCGACGCGCCAGACGCGCCTGGGCCGCCGCCTGGGCTGCCCGTTCCTGCTGCGCCGCCGGACGAGAGACTGCCGCCCGACGCGCCAGACGCGCCGCCCCCAGCGCTCCCGCCGTTCGCGCCAGCGCTGGCCGGCGCGCCGCCGAAGGACGACGGTCTGCCGCCGAGTCCAGATAATCCGCCAGCACCCGGGGCATCGCCAGCGGAGCTACCACAACCGACCAGCAGAAATGCAACCAATCCTGAAGCGTTACGAAGAGTGGTTCTGGAGCGATTCAATGGGTTCTCTTTGGAGGTTCAAGATCCCGCCGCGTCAAACGGTTTTTGTCGAACAGTTTCGGCAGAGCCGCAAAGTTCAAATCGGATCGAGCACGGAAATCTGACTGGATACGAACAAAAGGGCGAGCGTCGGCCCGACCTTTTGAAAATCGCCCTCGCGGAGACCCGCTGCGGCGCGCGAACGCGCTCAAATTGGCGGCGTAACGAAGAGGCAGTTGCTCCGCGTCAGGACTTCCGGGTCGATTTGCCAAGAGCCTGCTTCGAGCCGCTCGCCGGTCGCGCCAAATCCTCCCGCTTTTGCCTCCACGATTGCCTTCGACTCGACGGAGACCCTTCCGCACCTCACTTCCAGGCCGAGGGAGGTCACACTCGTGGTCACGCACGATTGCAGCACGTCATCGGTTTTCAGCGTCAGGATCTCGGAGTCAGGCGTGTCGACCGTCACTGGCTCGGAGAACGTGGCCCCCAGCCTGACATATCCTTCGTGGTCCGTGCACACCGTGAACTCGCGGACGCGCGGGTGCGAACCCGGCCGAAAGCGAACTCCGGCACTCCCGTCCGGAAGTCGAAGCGGCGAATAAATGACATTGCTCGGCATTTCGCTACCGGCCACGAGTAGATACCAGCGATCTTGGAGAGGTGAGCGTGGGATCACCTTGCTCACCACGATCTGGGAGCTCCTGTTCGTCTCGAAGCCGATCTCGACCGGTTCACGCTCAGGCCAAGTTTTCAGAAACACCGCGGCGTGCAGCGGCTCTTCCAAACCCGGACTGACCTCGCGAACGCCGCGCAAGAGCGAGAAGTAGTGCATCGTCAGAGCCGCGCCGCTCTCGTTCGTCGTTCCGTCCTCTGGCGTGAAATAGAAACTCACTGCTGGCACAGCGGTTCCCTCTTCCGGCTGCGCCTGGTGCTGACACGCCGAAACGACGAGTAGGCCGCCAATCACGAACAGAGCGTAGAGTTTCGACGTTTCCCCGTACACGCCTCAGTCTTACACGATGTGGGGTGCTGAATGCACTCGAGAAGGGTTGGCCCTCCCGTGAAGCGGCACGATCTTGGCCCGCGTGCTCGCTTCGCTGCGCGACGCACGAGTGAGTAAATTAGTGTGCCCACTCGCTCGTGTCACCTTCACCGTCGAGTTGCGGCTGAAGCAACTTCGCATCACTTCCGTCAATAGCCCCCATTTCGGTGACACTTGCGGCGTGCCCGTATGTCGGTGTTCGCACATTAATCGGATTCGACCTTAGGTGTGGAGTGCGCTGGTCGTACTCCTCCGCAGCCATACGAACGCGTGATCCGAATCACTAGACGCGCGAATTGAGGAAAACAGCAGATGATAATTCGATCCACACGCGTCCTATTCGCTGCAGCTGGTGCTCTAACATTTGCCGTCGCTCTGGCGGCTTGCGGCGGGTCCGATGGCTCCGCGGGCGCAGAAGGAGAAATCGGTAAAACCGGCGAGACCGGCCCCATCGGCGAGACCGGCCCCATCGGCGAAAGCGGCCCCATCGGCGAAACCGGTAAAATCGGCCCGGTCGGAGAAACGGGCAAAACCGGCAAGAACGGTGAAGACGGCGCGGCAGGCCCCGCAGGCGTGGACGGTGCAGCAGGCCCCGCAGGCGTGGACGGTGCAGCAGGACCTGCGGGCATCAACGGCGTGGCTGGACCCGCGGGCATCGACGGCGTCGCTGGACCCGCGGGCATCAACGGCATGGCTGGACCCGCGGGCATCGACGGCGTGGCCGGACCTGCGGGCATGATCGGCGCGACGGGACCGGCGGGCACGAACGGCGCGACGGGACCGGCGGGCAAGAACGGCGTGGCTGGACCTGCCGGCATCGACGGCGTCGCTGGACCGGCGGGCATCGACGGCGTCGCTGGACCGGCGGGCATCGACGGCGTCGCTGGACCCGCGGGCACGAATGGCGCGACGGGACCGGCGGGCATCGACGGCGTCGCTGGACCTGCGGGCAAGAACGGCGCGACGGGACCGGCGGGCGCGAACGGCGCGACGGGACCTGCGGGCGCCGACGGATCCGCAGGCGGGTTGCCGTGGTTGACGGTTTCCAGCGCGACGAATCTGGCAGCCGACACTGGCTATCTAGTGACAATGCCAGTAGCGCTCACGCTACCGGCGAGCGCGGGGCTCACGCTCGGACAAGAGATCGAAGTGATTGGCTTGAAATCAGCGTTCAACGTGTTGCCGAACGCTGATCAGAGCTTTCAGTATGCCTCGGGCGTCGTGGTGCAACCGTGGGCCGATCGCAGTCAGGGCAACGCTAGCGCTGGCGTGCGCTGGACCGGAGTTGCATCGGACGCGAGTGGCGAGCACATCGCGGCAGCGGCCTACGACGCGCAAGTGTGGACGTCACCGCTATCGGGTGGCGGCCTGTTCGCTCAACCGGCAACCTACGGCGGCGACAACAACTTCACTTCACTGGCATCGGATGCCAGTGGAGCGAACTTGGTAGCGACGGTGGCTGGTTGGGCGGTGTGGACGTCGAGCGACTACGGCGTGACTTGGGCTGGGAACACACCCGCAACGCCGAACCAATACCCACAATGGTCCGCGGCTTCGTCGGACGGCAGTGGCAACCATGTGCTGTTCATCAACCCCGGGAACAGTCTGTACGTCGGCGTGAAGGGCGCGGGCGGGTGGACGTTCACCGCGCAGACTGGGCCGGGAACCGGCAACTGGAGCGCGACCGCTTCTGATGCGTCGGGCAGCAACTTGGTGGCTTCGATTTCCGGTGGCGCAATCTGGACGACCCCCGACGGCGGCGCGACCTGGACGGCGCAAGCCGGACCGGGCAACCGGGGCTGGGGCTCGCTCGCATCGAACGCGGACGGCACGCGCGTGTACGCCGCGGCTGGTCAAGGTCAGCTGTGGCAAGGCATCAACACCTCTGGCACTTGGGCCTGGCAAAACATCGCCCAGCAGGCGTGGAATCTGTTCGGCAGCATCTCGCTCGTAACGAGCAGCGCGGACGGAAAGAAGCTGTTCGTGGTCGCTGGCGGGAACGTATTCGCGGGTTCGTTCACGAACAATTGGACGTTCACCGACCTCACCTCGGGCACTCCGCGCGCCGGCCTGTCCTGGAGCTCAATCGCCACCAACGCCGCCGGCACGCGCTTGATCGCCGGCACCTACCCCGGCTCGCTCTGGAGCTACAGCGCCAATCCGACGCACTTGTCCGCGTCCACGGGCGGCACGCTGCACTTGCTATACGTGGGAAGTGGCGTGTTCTACGTCTCGGGTTCAACGGGCTACCTCGCGCTGCAATGAGCCGGTAAAGCGCAGAAGCGCGACACGCGGTACGTCGACAGCGACGTACCGCGCTGCTGTCGACGTACGCTCTAGGTCCAATCGCTCACAACCTCCTGGCGCAGCAGACTCGCCGTGAGCTTGCCCGGAGAGTGCTTGTTATCTCATGGCGACGAGCTACGCTCCGCAGCATGGCATTGCGGGGTTCATGGCTGGCTGCTTTGACGGTGGTGCTCGGGGTTGCTCGCTCGGCAGGCGCCGCGCCCGTGCGTTATGATCTGAATTCGGCGCAAGAGCTGTCAGCCGATGGTTGGCAGGAGTTTGCTGGTGGATGGTCCACGTTCGCGGGTGGGATGATGCAAATCTCCGCGCCCAACTACGATGAGTGGGGACTCTTCCGCTCGAAAGAGCTGCCGCCTTCGAAGTGGTGGTCGTACGTGAGCGCGGACCGCGGTTGGTGGGTGGAAGCGCGCATCCAGGTGGATGCCGTGTCGGGCTCTCCGGGCTATGGCCAAGGCCTGCGCGTCCATGATGGCCGGACAGATATTCAGTTAAAACTGGCGTTCAATGACGTGCTGCTCCTGACTCCGAAGGAGAGTCACTACGCGGTCGATGTTCGTGCTTTTCACGTCTATCGGCTGCAGCGGCCCAGCGCAGAGCTGGTGCAGCTGCTGGTCGACGGCAAGCAGGTGCTGAGCGTCGCCACGCCGGAGCAAGACAAAGGCGGCGCTGGGTCGCTCACCTTTGGCAGTATCGACCAGAACATGCCCGCGCAGTGGGACTACATTAGCTACGACACTGCTGCGCCCGGGCGGGAACAGATCGACGACGATCAAGACGGCATCTCGCTCGATCGCGACCTGTGCCCGACGTTGAAGGACGACGGCAAAGATAGCGATTGGGACCGCCTCGGGGACGCCTGTGATCCGTGCGTGAACGATGAGCTCAACGATAGCGACGGGGATGGCCTGTGCGCGGACCAGGACATTTGCCCGCGCAACGCCAACAATCCCGACGCAAACGGCAATGGCCTGTGTGACGACGACGAATGCGTTGCTGGAATGCCGAAGGGCTATGAGTTTGCTGCGCCCGGCGCCGAGGGGGCAGAGGTCTGTCACACCGCGGGCCTTTCGTGCGCCTGCTACAACCGAGCAAAGGCCAACTGTTCGCCCAAGACCACCTGTGCTTCAGGTTGCGATTGCAGGTTCGCCGGTGGCTCGAGCTCCACGTCCAGCGGCGGCGGAGCGGGGATGCAGGCAGGAAGCGCCGGTACTGCTCCGTCCAACCCGAGCACTGGCGGCGGAGGTACAGGGCCAGGGTTCGGCGATCCGGCTGGCGCCCCGAGCGCGAGTACACCAGTCGCTGCTGCGAGCGGCGCAGCCGGCACCGCGCCGAGCACCGTGCCTTCGGGGATGAGCGCCGCTGGCGCGCCGGTGTCTTCGCCGAGCGCACAGACGAGCGGATGCGCTCTCGCGCTTGGCCATCGTTTGCCTTCGACTCCAGCGCTGTCGCTGTCCCTGCTCGGGCTGAGCGCGCTCTGGCGTTTGCGTCGGCGAAGCCGGCCATCGGCGCCTCGACGGCTGCGCTCATAAGCGCCGCCCCGCGAGGAGCGCACGCAGCGTTGAACGCATCCTCGTTTATCTGCGTCCTTCAAGATCTCGACACAGCGCTCTTCGCTCTCCCGCCCACACCAACGTGCGTGCGATCAATGGGATGGCGGAAGTCGCCACTCAATACACAGACGTACAGACGTACAGACGAGTAGCGCGCGAGAAGCTTTTTTGATCTGTTGCTGAGATTGCTACTTTACTCTCCGTAGCCGAGCTAGTATGTTCATCTGCGGTGCGCGCCAGGGGGCGTGCGCATACGGGTGGCACAAATAAGATGGGGGTACCCCGTGTATCTCCAGGGAGGATTGATCATGAGTGGTGATTTCACGGCACTTCGAGTGGCGACCACGGCCGTGGTGTTGGCGGCGACTCTTCACGCGTCGTCTGCTGCGGCAGCGAAGACCTATTTCATCGACGAGGGCACGGATTTCACGGGCAATGGTTGTGAAATCACGGACGTCAATACGATCACGGCGTCTTTGCAGACGTCGCTATCGGCTGCGAGTTGGACGGGGTCGCGCTACGTCAACGCGTCCGCTTATCCGCAGGACTTCTGGGAATCCTGCTCGTCCGTCTATGGCAGCGGTGGGCTTGACGGGAGCTATGGCGATACCGGTTTTCTATCGGTATATGCCGGACACGGCTCCGCGCATTACATCGCTTTCGGCTATCCGCATTCGAGTCAATGCGGTGTCGATTTCTCGACCAACGCACGACTCGGCGCCATGAATGGCGCTAGTGCGGGGTTTGGCATGTGGCTCGCTTGCGAGGTCGTGCAGAGCTCGCAGCTCACGTCTGCCATGTATCAGCGTTTGAGTCAGCAGGCTGGCTGGCAAAATTCGATCGGCATTGGCGACGATGAGCCTAGGGATTTTTTCAACGCTACCAGCACCAAGACCAACGCAGACGCGTGGATCGATCAAATGTCGACGGGCGGCCGCGATGCGATCATCGCCACCTTTTCGAACACGAGCGCGGAGTGCTGGCCGAAACACAACAGCGCCAAGCTCAAGGCCAACGTCGGTAACACGACTCTCGGCGGCGGAGCGTCGTGCGGCGGTGGGCAGCCCCGCTACTACGTCTGCTACGAGCATCACACCGGCTGAACCGCGCTTAGAAGGAGAAGAAGATGAAGAACTATTCAACTCAGTTTTCAGCCATTGCAGCGGTGTTTTGCGCCAGTGTGGGTTGCACCGCGATCCTAGCCGGTTGCTCCGCGACCCCGCCGGAACCTCAAGAAAGCAACTCTTCGTTGACCGCAGCCGTCGCAGCGCCCGTCACCCGCTACGCCTTCGAACTCACTCGGCCGTCCCACTCGCCTTCCGAGCTCGCGGACCAGCTCGGAAAGCTTGGGGTTTCGCTGGGCGCGCCAGCGGACGGCGCGCGTGCCGCGTTGAGCGCGGCCAAACTGGACCTTGGGAGCGTTCACGCCGCCATTGGCCAGTCGGTGAAGGCGTCACACGTCTTGGGCAACGACGCATTCCTGGTGCTCGACGAAGCCGTCACCAGGGATACGACGTCGGCCACGGACGTCGGAGCCGGTCCTGCCAGCGCGACGTTTCTTTCTGCGTTCAAGGGCCTGATCGAGCGCGGCGCCGTCCAAGCATCGGGCCTGTCCACGGCGTCGGTACGAGTCACTCATGTGCTGCAGGGTGAGGCGGAGTCTGGCAAAGCCCCGGTCGAACGCATCAAGGAATACGTACACACCGTGCCGCGCGTGCTGCAAGGCGTCGAAGTGTTCGGTGCGGGCGTCCAAATCAACGTGCATCGCAATGGCCAGCTGGCGCGCGTTGCCGTGTTTGGCCCCACGGTGTCCGCGAAATTGGAGGGCAGCAACGAGTTGCCGACCGCCGCCGGCTTTTCGTTCAAGCAGACGGTGGATGCCGCCACGGCTGACGCTCGGGTCAAAGCGGAATATCCAAAGGCAGTGATCAAGTCGATCGGGCTTCGTTACTGGCTGCCGGAAGGTGAGACCCACGGCATCGTCGCGCCGCAGCACCTCTACCTGATCACGCCAACGGCGGTGATCGACGGGCAAGTAGTCAAGGCACGCGCCTCCTACGTCGCCTATTCGACGCAGGACGCGGCAGCCGCGCCCACGGTTTGGCCGCGAGCCAACCCGCAGGCAAGTGGCGATTCTCGCCCATGACGCCGCGGAGCGCGTCTGAAGCGCGCTCCTGAGTGTCGAAGCTAGATCCGAATGGCGGGCGCCAGCCACACGCGCTGGCGTCCGCCGCGGACGTCTGCGAGCCCTTGAAGACCAGTGCGGTCCTGCGTGCCTGCTGTCGGCTCGCGACCGATACCGTTGGCGCATGCGAAATGCGCATGCTAACAAGGTGATATGGGGCTCGTGCGTGCCGCAGTAATGGCCGCTGCACTATGGCTCGGCGCCAGTGGTTGTGCCGCCCAAACAGCGAACGACGAGAACCTTGATTCGAACGACCATTCGAATCAAACGGGGGCCGGCACGCTTCTCTACGTCCGGCATCAGCTGCGTGAGTTACCAGCAATTTCCGGGCGGCCTGCGCTGGTCTCGGTCGTCGTCGGCCTGTCCAATGTCGAGGTTCTGACCGAGGATGAGGGCGGAAGCTTCTCGGTTCAGTCCGTAGCAGGCCCGCCTGCCGCGGGCGGCTGCGCGCGGTCACCGATTCAACTTGCAGTCAACGACGTGAACGGGGACGGATTCGGCGATCTCGTCGTGATGGATACGTGTGGCAACTGGCTGGCACTCGCCGATCAGAATGGTGGCTATCGCGGCGTTGCGATCGACCCGGCGCTGGCTGCTCTCGAAACCTGGGAGAGCTTCGCTGCCATCACATTCGACGACGGGACGGACGCGCTCATCGGCGGAGCGGATCTGGGCGGTACGTTGGCGACGCGCGCCAGCACGCAGGAGCCATTCGGCCCTCTGCAGCATTTTTCGGTGCCCCCGCAAGTGCTCGTCACTCCCGTGATGCGTACGTTCTCCGCCCTCGAAGCATGGCCGGACGCTCGAGGCGGCAAGGCACTCTTGTATCAGAGCCGAGGAGCCTTACAGGTGTTGCAGCTGGAAGGGGCGGAGCTGAAAGTCAGCCGCACGTTGAGTCAGGTCGTGCACGCTCCCTACCTCGTCCCCTTCGACGGCTTCGACCACCTGATGCCGCTCGAGATGGCTGGTTGTGGAGCGCAGGCGCTAGGCGTAAGCCTCTTCAGTTCAGACGTCGAAGGCGTTCCGCGCGCCCTCCAGCGCCTCGAACTTGGCGCTGCTACCTACGAGCCGAACGAGCTCTCGACTTCAGGGGAGGTAGTGACGTTCGGCGCCGTGGTCGAAGCAACGAGCGCCGTCGTGGGGCTGATCGAGCGGCGAGGTGATGGCCACGCTTTCGTCGTCTATCGCATCACCGCTTGCCAAGGCTTCCAGAAGCTCGGCGAGCGACCGATCGACTTCGATTGGCGCATGCCCCCCGCGCGCGCGTTCAGCGGCGGCTCCGTGCCGCGGACAGCCGGCGTTCAGCTACTCGGCGCCCAAGTTACCAGCGGAGTTGCCTACCGCTTCTATGAGTACGACGGATACGTACTGCGCATCTTCCACGTCACGCTTTCCGCGCCTACGGACCTTCGAGCAAACATCAACGTAGAGGAGCTTTCCTTGCATGAAACACGGACGGATTTGGCTTACTAGCTTGGCGCTTTTGCAAGTCTGCTGCGGGGGCAGCTCGCGCGCCGACGCCAACGGCCCTCACGGCGCTGGCGGCGCTAGCGGCGCTGGCGCAGGCCCGGTCGGCACCGGCGCAGCGGGCACTGGTACGGGTGGCAGTGGCGTTCCTGCCGGCGCAGGCACTTCGAACGAAGGCTCGGACGCTGCGGGCGCTGGTGACGAATGCAAGGCCAATGCAGATTGCGTCGATTCACCTGCAGCCCACCAGCTCGACAACGTCCGCTGTGCCGCTCGGGACATCTACTGTCTGAGAGGGACTTGTCACGCCGGTTGCCTCGAGAGCTGCACAGTCGTTCGCACCGATACCGATCCGTGCCCCGCTCCGCGCATCTGTGTGCCCAAGCTAGGCGGGAAGGCCTTCTACTGTTCCATCGCGCCGGTCTCGTGCGAAAGTGCAGCCGACTGCCCGCCCGCTCTTCCACCAACCAGCGCCGAGACCGCAGAATGGGAGTGCACCAAAGGGCTCTGCGAGTACCCTGGTTTCGACTACGCAACGCACTAGCGCCGTATCCCCAACGAGAAGCGTGCGTGCATCGTCGAGCTCGCGCGCATGGCGGAACTCTTCATCGGCATCTAGCTGCCCCGCCGTTGTACGGCGCAACATGGCCCGGCGTGCTCGCGCTCCGCGCTCCGCGCGCCGGGGGCCCGCCCGACGCCGGCTGCGCCGGACGTGGGGGCCCCGACGGCCGCGCCTGGCTGTCCTTGCGGTCATCGCCGAGAATCACTTGGACGGAGCGGGGGGGGGCGGCGCGGGTGCAGGCTCGGGCGTTAGCGCTCTGCCGACGCCTTCGATCGCGCTCTTGATCGCACGCAGGTTGGTCGAACCAGCGATGATGAAGAGCGCAGAGTAGTTGCTCGAGTTGACCACGCTCCAATCGTTCGGCACGGAGTAAAGGTTGGCGACGATCGATTGGCCCCACCCGTAGCCGAGCTGAGTGCCGAACAAGAGCTCACCACCGTCGCCGTAGGAGCCCAGCCCCAAAGAAAATCCGAGCCGATGGGCGCGCCCCTGCACCAGGTTTCCGAGGGACGGGGCAGGCGCGGGCGAAAGCGGCGCGAACGGGGTCACATTCGTCCACAGGCCGCCGAGCACGCTCAGGCGCCGAGACATGAAGTACTCGCCGCCGACCGCGGCGTTCACGGTCGGTAGTGTGCGGGCGGCGTACGTCGCCTGAAACGAGGAGGTCGTGAGCACGTTGTCGGCCGTGGACGTACTGTCCACGCTCATCGAGCTGGCCAAGGCTTCGCGATAGCCAAAGGTGAACGAGGCGTTGGCTTCAACGGTCAGCCGTTCGAACACCTTGCCGACGCCCACGGCAATGCGCACCGGCGGCTTCGCGCGAAAGCTTCCCGAGCCGCGCGCGATCGTTGCGGCAGAGGTCCCTTCCGCGTCCAACGTCTGATGCAGAGTCGCAGCGTAGTTGCCCAAGATGTGCAGCGACGGGATCTGAATGCTGGCCCCCAACGTGACGCCGCCGAGCTGGTAGGTTGCGCCGAGGATCGCCGTTAGATCGACCGAAGAGCCGCTGCCGGCAGCGCCGAGCGAGGACTGCACGGCGGTGCCGTCGATGGCCGAGGTGAGGCTCGCCGCGTCTTGAATGAACGACATGGTGGTGTAGGCCACCTGGAGCGAAGCGCCGAGCGCGAGCTTGTCGTTGACCTGCGCGCTGTAGCTCGGCCCGACTTGCACGCGGTTCCATTTTCGAGACAGAGACAAGGCTTGCACGGCGGTTCCGGCAGCCGTGGGTTCGTGCAAGGAGAGCGCAGGCACGACCAAATCCTCGGATTCGAGGGTGGCAAGGCAGACGGCGAACTTCTGGCGACCGCCTTTCCACGGCGTGGGATCGTCCTTCGGCGTCCCCGCCCCGCCTTTCAGCGCGGACAGGGAGAGAAACAAACAAATCGTCGACGGGACGGTGGTGATGCGAGAAGAGGAGATCGAGCGGTCACCGAGCGACAGCTCCCCAAAGCGCGGATCGACGTTCGACGGTTGATGCCAATCCTTGAAATGATTGACCTGCAGCGCCAAAAAATTCACGCTGAAGGCGAGTCGGCGATCATCGATACCGACCACGGTCGCGGGATTCAAAAACGGCGCCGCACCATCGCGGCCGAGGGCGACGCCGGTGTTGCCCATGAGCGCGCTTCTCCCGCCGAGCGGCGAGGAGCGATCGTTCGCCTGCGCGCGAGCGCGCGTCGTCCCCGTGAGAATCAGACTGATGATCAGGGCCGCCAGGTAAGCGACCCGCGCGGTGCGGCCAGCGTCGTTCATGGATGTGCTGCACGTCCGCAGCGGCCCTAGCCTTGTCACGGCGCCGCATCGTTGTCTCGACATTCCGACGCGGGCGACCCACGAACGCCGGAGCGCCCAGCTATCGCCAAGCAAACGGCAGACCGCAATGGCCGCCTTCACTTGAAAACAGCTCGCTGCGACCGAGGCAACTTGGCTCAGCGCGGGAACTTCAGTGACGCGGTGTCCGTAGCCCGTCGGTCACCTTGCCGAAGCGAGTGGTCAAAGGCGCGCACGCCAACCACCGAACGACAATCCGTCCTCGGGCGAGCGCAGGCCGCGCCACGTCGCTGGCGCAGCATCGACATCGACATCTCTCTGTGTCATACAGAGTGGATGACAACCCGCGGTCGGCTGAATGCCAGGTTGGAGCCGATGACTCGCTGGTGATTGCTGCCGTACAACTAGCGTCAGGTCGCATGCTCTCCACCGCTCAGCGCAATTTCGGCGCCTATCGCTGGAAGAGCCGTAACCATTCCACAATCTGCTCCTGATCTAGTGCGCTCCGCGCCGAGTGGAAGAGCGGACGAGCGCATCCGTTGCGGCGCTCATTCACGTGCGCAGTAGCCCGCGAACGCGCGTCGAAGTTGCACGATGAACAGGCGAGTCTCCTGCACCCCGCTCGGTAAAGCATGAATCCGATACGCACCCGGTGAAGGCGCGCCGTTGAACGTCAGCGCGCCCGCAGCGGTGACGACGTATCTGGCCGGATCGCTGCCGCCGCTCGCGTCGCCTTCGATCACGCCGCCTGCGCCGAAGTCGTTGTCGTTGATCACGACGAGCGTGCGTTCATCGAGCAGCGCGAGACCCTCGGCCTTCTCGGCCGTAAAGCCGTAGGCTCTGAGATCGAGAACGCGCGTCTTCGCAGCCAGCCGCACCTGCGCGGTGAGCTCTGCAGAGGTCGCAAACTCCAGCTCTTTGCCGGTGTTTGGCCCGCTCGTCAGCAAGACGCCGCTGAGGTCGCTCGCGCCGCTCAGGTCGAACTCGTAAACGATGTTCCTTAGCTTGCCGTTCTTGTCCTTGCCTTCTTCGATGGTCAGAAAGCGGGTGTCGTCGAGCGCGAGGAGATCGCCCATTTTGGCGTCGGCGCTGGACTTGTACGCGCTGACGTCGTGGGGGTAGCCAAACAGGCGAGTTTTCTGCGTCGTGGGATCGTATTCGAAGACACGAATGAACGGCGCGCTGGCTTTGGTTTGGCCCGCGACGTCCATCGTGCTCTGCAAGATGCCGTACACCTGACCAGAGGGAGTTACCGCCACTCCTTCGCAGCCGCGATTGATCTGCCGGTTCGCGAGGACGGGGGGCAAGCCCGAGCCGGGCGCGAGCCGAGCCAGGATTTGGCCGGTCTCCGGCTTTACCTTCAGCAGTGACGGTCCATATTCCTCGCACAGCCAGACGTTGCCGCGCGCATCGAACTCCAAACCTTCAGGATCGATGCCGTCGGAGGAGGAAGGCAGAATGGAGAGCGATTCGCTCAAGGCGAGCTCTGTCGTCAACGAGACAGGCGGCAAGCCCACCGCCCTCGCGTCGCCGCTGCGCAGCGGCACGAGGTGACCAACACGCGCGCCAGCCCGTAAATTCACGTCGATGGTGACCAGCTGAGGCGCGAAGTCAACGGCCAAGAAGGACTTGCTGCCGCGGCTCACGCCGGCCCCGTCGAAAACATTGGGCGCGTCTGCGTTCGGGCCGCGATCACTCAGCCCGAGCAGACTATAGCCACTGCTTGCTTGCCCTTCGCTCAGGCAGCGGCCGCCAGCGCGCGGCTTCAAACGCAGGCCCGAGCCGATGCTGAGCGGCAGGCCCTCCGCAAATTCCCGCTGGGCCGCGCCCGCATACGGAACGTTGAACGCGACCGGCACTTCGACCTTCAAGACCTGAACGCTCGCAACCACGTCGTCTGCGAGCGGCGAGCTGGCGGTCGCCGCTGCGTTCGGTGAAACAGAACCGTTTTGGTTGCAACTCGCTGCGCATACCAAGAGCCAGCAGCAGCGATAGGGCAACGGCGTGGCAGTCATGGCCCTCCCACGTTTCAACGGTGCGCGGCGACCGTCAAGCCCGACACGCGCGGCTGGCATTGCCTCACTCGTCGCCAGAAACACCAGCGCAGACCGCGACGCCCTGGCACGGACCTAGCGAGTCACCTCGGACGGCCGCACTTCATCTCACTCACCAGTCTCGATGCCGCGCTAAACGACGATCAGCGTCAACGAGGCGTCGAGCCGGCGCGAGGTTCTCCCCTTCCACGCGAAATACCACGCCCGGTTTAACGGGCACTTCAACGCTTGGTCCCGAGAGTGCTGTCTGCGGCCGACGCCCCACGTTGGGGCGCTACCCGCGCACAGGAAAGATCATGCGTACACCCATTTCATTGATTCTCTCGGTAGCCTTGCTCGCGGCGTGCAGCGGCGAAGCCTTCACCCCCGAAGCGGGCGACGGCCAGAACGACGTGGACAGCGGCAGCCAAGCCATTCGCAACGCCACTCGGGTCGACGACGACGCCATGCTCGAGATGGTGCGGGTCGAGTCGAGCCTTGGTACGTGCTCGGGCGTCCTGATCGCGAGCGACACGGTCGTGACCGCTGCTCACTGCTTCTGCGGTCAGGCCGAAGTCGGCTCCAACAGCTGCGTCAGCGAGGCGACGGTCACCTTCCGCAGCCCGTCGGTCACCTTGCCGAAGCGAGTAGTCAAGGGCCGCGCACGCGTGCAACCGAACTACAATCCGTCCTGGAGCGAGGCGCAGTACGAGCACGACGTCGCGACCGTCACCCTCGACGGCGTGGCGCCGGGCTACGTGAAACCGGCGGAGATCGCGACCGGCTACCTGGCGACGAATAGCATCGTTCGCCTGGCCGGATATGGCAAAACCGGGGCCAACTGCAGCGGCCCCTCTGGCACCCTCAACTACGACACCAGCGACATCGATGGTTACGAGGATGGCCACGACATCATGCGCTTCGATCAGTTCGAGTGGTGCCACGGCGACTCTGGCGGCGGCGTGTTCGACGCCAACCTGCGCCTTCGCGGCATCATTTCCATGGAAACCCCCTTCAGCCAGAAGGCCGTCACGACCAGCTCCGAGTACTACTGGATCAAGGACGCGATGTGCCGCTCGAGCCGCTTCAACGCGTGCACCGGGGCAGGCACGACTTGCACGTGCTCGGCGCGCAAAGACATCGTTTGGCAGCACACGAGTGGTCAGGTCCGCCTCTGGTCGCTGAACGGCTCGAGCGTCGTCGGCGATTACTTCCAGCAGACGGTCGCACCCGAGTGGCAGGTCCAGGGCAGCGGTGACTTCGACGGGGACGGCCAGGGGGACATCCTCTGGCGGCACCAGAACGGGCAGTGCTCGATCTGGTTCATGCGCAACGGCACGGTCGTCCGCTACTACAACCCCGGTTCCACGGACGCCGGCTACACGTGGAAGGTGCAGACCGTCGCGGACTTCGACGCCGACGGCCGCTCCGACATCCTCTGGCGTCACACGAGCGGACAGCTCGCCATCTGGTTCGACGGCGATGTCCGCCGCGTGGCGTACCCCGGATGGAACAACCAGCCCGCGCCGATAGAAGCCAGCTGGGTGGTGAAGGGCGCCGGGGACTTCAACGGCGACGGCTACTCCGACATCTTGTGGGAGAACGTCCAGACCGGTCAGGTCAGCATCTGGTTCATGTCGGGCGGCACGCGCATCGGCGAGAACACGCCCGGGTACGTCCCACTGGATACGAACCTCGCCGGCGTCGGCGACTTCGACGGCAACAACAAAGCAGACATCCTGTGGCGTGACGCCGCCGGCCTGCTCAACGTGTGGTTCGCGGGCGTGAAGGGTTTCGACTACATCCGCTACCGCAACGAGAACGGCCCCGGTAACTGGGACTGGACCGTCCAAGGTGTCGGTGACGTTGACCACGATGGTCGCGACGATGTCCTCTGGCGCCACAAGGAGGGCCACGTTGCCGTGTGGCTCGTCCAAGGCAGCCGCTTCAACGGCGAACTGTATCCCCCATTCCTCGACCCGAGCTGGAAGGCGAAGACCACGCTGTTTCAGTCGGGCAAATAGTCGGCTGCCCCACCGAGATACGACGTGACATGGCCCGGCGTGCTCACGCCGCGATACGCGATACGCGATACGCCGGGGGCCCCTGACGTCGGCTTTGTGAGAAGAAGTGTGCGCCGTATACTTGCGGCGTAGGTTGCTACGGCGAATGTACCAGCGCCAACCCACTCAACCCACATTGCCTTAGGGGCCGTGTGTCCAGGAGACCGAGTGCAAGTATCTCACCGGCGTATCTTGCACGGTCGACTTTGATTGCTTCGGTGTAGGTTCCTGCAGCGGCGACGGAAAGTGTGAACCCAATGCACGGATACGATGGTCTTCAGGGAACCAATGGTTTCATCCACGGCGGCTCGGGCGGAGCCGGGTCGGCGACGACCTGCTTGGCCCACTCGTTGTCGTTCAGGCGCTTGTACTGCTCGGTCGTCACCTCGTAGTACGACGAGGCCAGGCCGAGGTACGCGCGCGGGCCATTGCAACCTTGCGCGATGACCGCGAGCGTGCGCGGCCTGCCCGTCCCGACGTGCAGCACCTTGCCCACGGGGTTTCCGGCTTCGTCGGTCGGCTGCGTGTGAACGTCAGCGATCGTGGGATCGAACTCGAGCGACGTGTACGGACTGTAGAAGAGCTTGCCGTACCAGCCGAGGGCGCTGACGAATGGGGTCCCACAGCCGTTTTGGACGGTGACGGCATCGTTGATGAACGTCATCATTTCGGGCGTGAACGCGGCGCCCGTGCGCTCGTGCTCGGCCATCTCGCGGAGCCGACCGGCAACCAGCGCCAGGTTGTCGAAGTAGTTCACGATCGCTGATGCGCTTTGACCTTGCAGGTGCAGGCTTGCGACCAGGTCCTTGCCGCGAGCCGCGTATTGTCCGACCTTGGCATAGAACTCCGGATACGGATCGACGTAAGCATCGGGGAATTCGCACGTGTTTCCGCCGGTGTACGACTGCTTGGCATAAAGAATCGTGTCGTGACGGAGTTCCGCCCAAGAGGCGAGCTGCGCGGAGAGTAAGCGACGGCCCCACGCTTCCGTGCGCGCCACGGGGAACAACCCCGAGTTGGCGTCGGAGATCGCTTGCGCGTCGGGAGAGAGCGTGCGGATCGAAGACAGCCAAAGGTTGTACAGGTTGCCTTGCCAGAAGCTCTCTGGGTGCGAGTCGCTGAGCACGCGCATGCTCGCGAGGTCCGGCGCATAGGCGTACTTCGAGAGCTCCGGCGCGAGCAACGAGACCGCTTGATCGTTGCCGAGCGCCGCGAAAGCGACGTCGAGCGGGTTCGGCATCATGCGCTGGATCGTGCCCTTTCCGGCCCGATCGTAGACGACGTTCGAGAACACGTGGCTGTCGAGCACGTAGCGTTGCCCGAGCAGCGCGAAGGAGGCCGAGAGCGGCAGCGTTCCCGGCTCATCGAGCCCGTTGTACATGATGTGGCTCGAGATCCGCTGCGCGCCGTAGCCCTTCGCGACGATGTCGGCAACGATGTCGTCGTCCGATACCGCCGAAAGACCGGCTAGCGAGCTCACGCCGAGATCTGCCAGTAGCGAATCCAGCTCCGCGAGCCGCATGTAGTCGTGCTCGCCCACGAAGGCGGTGACGGTGTCGTCGATCCGCGCGAAGCGCTCGCGCAACGGCGCGTCGATCAGCTCGCGGAGGAGCAGCGCGGCTTCGAGCTGATTGCGGCGAAAAACCTGCTGCCCGTTGCTCTGCGTTTCGAGCATCCTGAAATCGGTACGGCCGAGCCACATCATCGCCCGGAAATAGCGCTCCAGCACCGCATCGCCGAGGTAGTGACCACGGGGCGTGAACTGGGAGAAATCCTCATCACGTTGAACGCCGAACAGAGTGACCGGCTGGGCACCCTGTGCCTGAGTCGCCTTGTCGAACAGGTTACCGACGAGCTGCGCATCCCCGCCCGCGCTCGGAGCGCTGAGCTGCCCAGTGAGCAGACTCGCCGCCACCGAGAGGTAAACGTCGGCGTCAGCGCGGGTTCCTGCCTTGGCGACGCTGTCCGGCGTCGTCTTCAGCTTTGCCTGCATCCCCGAAATCAGCTCCTGGAGATCCGGGACCAGGATCTCCTTTTCGAGCTGCTTCAGGATCTCGTCGTAAGAGTCGTGAATCGAATACAGAATGGAGTCCGCGGACACGTACAGCGGCAAGTCCTCCACGTAGATGGAGGCGTAGCCGTAGAGGAAGCTCGGCATCTGATGTGAAGTCGAGATCGCGAAGCCCGTCGCTGCCAGCCGCGCGAGCTCCTGCTCGTCGAGCTTCAGCGTAGACGCTTGGATGAGATCGAGGCCACCCACCTGGCTGAGATCGTACGATTGCGGAGGCGCAAACGGCACGGCGTGAGCCGCCGCGAGGCTCGCATCGGTCATGTCACTCACTGCGCTCAACGCCGATTGAATCGCCTCGCGCTCTTGCTTGCGCTGCGGCGACTCCTGCACGGCGACGGGCTTCCCCGGCTGCATCGGTGTTCCGGGACTGCCCCCTCCGGAGTTCGGTGACGTACCGGGACTGCCCCCTCCGGGGTTCGGCGACGTAGAAGTCGAAGTCGGGGCTGTGCCAGGTGTGCCAGCCGCGCCACCAGTGTCAGGCACTGCAGAGTGGTTGCCGCACGCGACCAACGCAATCCCGGTCAATAACCCAGCAAAACTCCGTATCTTCATGTCGGCATGCTCCCCGTCGAGTGTAGGATGTCATGGCATTAGCATGCGCCGTGCCCATGGTGATGCCCCGCCGTTGAACGTCGCGACACGGGCCCGGCCTGCTCGCGCTTCGCGCTCCGCGATCCCCGAAGGGGACGCCGAGGGCCCGACCGACGCCGGCTGCCCTAGACGATGATGAGCGGCAGAGATGGGTCGAACCGGCGGAAGGTCGTTCGGGTCGGAGGTGACGATGCGATGGCCGCGCTGCTTGCCGCACAGCACGACGGACGCATCGATCACGTCGCTGAGTGGCCCCAGCGTCGAGCGTGAGCCCACTCATTGCCCCGCCGCGGGGCGTCACTCAGCTCGCCCGCCATTCGAGCGATCAGACCGACGCGAGCGATTGAGCTGGGCGTTCGAGCAGTTCGGACGGACAATCCCCGCGGACACCAACCGCCTTCGGAGAGTAACCATGGAACCGATGAAACCGATGGAACCGATGGAACCGATGAAACCCCTGCAGGGGCCGGAACGCTGGTGGCCAGAGGACTTGGGAGATCAACCGAGCACCTCGGGCGGCCAGAACGGGACGCGCTACGCCTTTTTCGCCGACAAGCAGCGGCTGGCGGTCGACACTGGGAACGGCAACGTCAAGGTGTACGACACCGGAGACCATCGCATCTCGGGTGTGCAGCAGAGCCGAGCCGGCCGCGAAGGCAATGTCACGTTCACGAGTCAGCACGGCGAAGTAGACCTAGCGACGCTCGAGCCGGCCTGAGCTCGAAACCATCGAAGCGAGTGGGCGGTCGACCCCGCTTCGAGTCGATGGCGGCTATCACGCTCGACGCGTGACCGCGGATACGCGCCGCCATACGCAGCGGCGGACGGACAAAGACGGTAGCAAGCGCTGGCGCAAGCTGGAGACGCGCCTGAATGCATTGCCGCGCCACTCCGCACGGCTGCTCGCCTCATTCGTAGCACCTCGCCCCGGTGCTGACCCCCGAGCCGGCGGAATTCGCTGATTGAACCACCGCAACCGCGTGGCCGAAACGCGGAAAAGTGCCGCCAAGCCCGAGCGCACAGAGGACAGGCATCCCCACGGCATGAATTTCGCTACGCCACGTGACATCACTGAGCAAGACCCAGATCGGCAGGAGGCCCGGCTTCTCGAGACGTTGCAGCAGATAGTAGAGCTGCCAGGGGTAGAGTTGCGTGAAGCGCTGACGGCGGTGTCCACACGCGTGGCGCAGGTATTGGGCTGCGAGAAGGTGGACACCTTTCTGCTCGACGAGGCGCATCAAACGCTGTTCGCCGTGGGTACCAGCGAAACTCCACTGGGGAAACGCCAGCGCGCCCTCGGGCTGCACAACCTCGCGCTCGCGAACGGCGGACGCATGGTGCAAGTGTTCGAGAGCGGGACGAGCTACCTCGAGCACCACGCTGACCGCGATCCCGAAGAGTTACCGGGGATCGTGGAGAACTTGGGCGTGAGATCGACTGCTTCGGTTCCGCTCGATGTGAACGGCGTGCGACGGGGAGTGCTGGCCGCAGCGTCCACGATCCCCGAGTTTTTTCAAACGCGTGATCTCAACTTTCTGACCATTACTTCGCGCTGGATCGGCATGCTTTGCCATCGGGCCGAGCTCGCCGAGCACTCGCGCAAAATAGAGACCGAGCAGGCGCGAAGAAAAGGCGCCGACGAAGTGATCACCGTGCTCGCCCATGACCTGAGAAATCATTTGCAGCCGCTGATTGGTCGCATCCAAATGATGCGGCTGGATCTCGAAAACGGGCTACCCATCGCGCTCTCGAACGTAGCAGGAGCGTTGGCTTCCGCTCAACGCCTCGCCCGCCTGACGGAGGATTTACTCGACATCAAGCGGCTCGATGAGGGCCTGTTCAGTCTCCGGCTCGCGCCCGTTGACCTCGCTGCTCTAAGCCGTGAAACCGCCGAAAGCCTCGGCACAGGCACGGTCCCCGTGCAAGCAACCGGGGAACCGAGTCTGGTCGCGGTGGTCGACGAACAGCGCATCCGACAAGCGCTCGAGAACCTCGTTGCGAACGCGATCAAATACTCCCCCCCGGGCCAGCGCGTGGAACTGCACATCTCAACGGAGCTTTGCCGTCAGACCAGATGCGCTGTCGTCGAGGTCCTCGACTCGGGTCCGGGGATATCGCGCGAGGTCGCCGCGACACTGTTCGATCGCTTCTCGTTCAGTTCGGATTCGAAGGGGCTCGGCCTTGGCCTCTATCTTGCGCACCAGATTGCCCAAGTTCACTTCGGCGAACTCAGCGTTCACGGGCGCGCCACGGGCGGCACGCGCTTCAAGCTCATGCTGCCCCTAGACCCTCCAGACGATCGGGACTCGTCTGCAAATTCGGCCACGAATTAAGGGGCCCCGGCTGGAGCTGGGGGTCGGTCGATACGACCGCGTCAAGTGACGTGCTGCGGCCGACGTAGCGAGGCAGGGTTCCGCATCGGTGCTTTAGACGATTGTCGACGTGGGACCTTGAACGTTCTTGCCCAAATCAGCGTCGGGCCTGGTAACCGCAGCCAATCGGCCTCCGGAGGGCCGCTTAGACTTTCCGCGAGGAAGATCGTGCAGCCCACGCCCGTAATGGGTGAAAGTCGAACGAGCCGCAAATGACAGCATCCCGCTCGGTGCTTGTCGCTAGCGCGCCATGCCGATAGCGTAGTTTTGGAATGTCGTTCAGCGTGCGTAGACTTTCGATTATTGCGGTTGCCGGAGTTCTGGCGTTCGGGTGCGGCGCGGCCGCTAGCACGATACGGCCGGCGGACGGCACGGCCAAGTCCGTGTTGGACCGCGGTGCAAGCCAAGAGTGCAGCGAAAGCAACGTGGACAGTGATGTCAGCCCGCTGATCGTCGATTGGGTGGCCTCTCAGCGCTCGGACATGGAGATCGCCATGCAAGACGGCATCGTAGTCGTCGCCCGCGACTGCAAGTCGGTGCGCGTCTTGAATGGCTGTACGGTCGATGGGTCCTACAGGTTCACCCCCGTCAGCCTCAAAGAGGAGACCATCAAGCTGAACGACGCTGAAGAGATGCGCGCGAACTTGTCCGGCATCTCGTTGATCAACCAATTTAGCGGGGAGCTCTCGCGCGACGCAACGCTCGACGTCGCCACCATGTGGATTGGCAAAAGGCGAACTACGATCAGTGCGGTCCCGCGCGAATCCTTGCGCGGTGGGGCGGCGTGCTCAGGCGCTACGCATTTCGTGCGTGGCGTGCACATGGGCGCCTTTGCACTGGGCATCGGCAGTAAAGCGCACGTCGAGAGCGCAGCCAGTATCTTCGCGGCGGCGCGCGGTGACAGCAGTAAACTCAGCGCGTACCAAGACGGGCGACACGAAACCTGCACTCAATTGCCGGAGGACGCGAGCGCGCCGTTATCGACTTGCCGAGGCTTGCTACGGCTCGACCTCGTTGCGCTAGACAAGGCAACTCGCGAACCATCGAAGGACACGCCGCAGGTGGGGGAGACGGGTTGCCCTGCGGGGTTCGTGCGTGCGGAAGGAAAGTGCGCGCGAACTAATACCGAGCAACCCTATCAGTGCACCTATGGCAACCCAGCCGAGTGCGAGACGCAATGCACGCGCGGCAGCGCCGCCAGCTGCAACGTCTTGGGGATTCTTTACATCGTGGGTCAAGGCGTGCCCGTAAATCCCAAGCGCGGTGTCGAGTTGTACGAACGCGCCTGTGCCCAAGGGGATGCGTTCGGCTGCTCCAACGCGGGTTCGGCGTACTTCACCGGGAGAGGCGTTGCGAAGGATGCGACGCGAGCCGCCGCGTTCCAGCAAAAGGCCTGCGACGCGGGCAACGCGCTGGCGTGCGCCTTTTTGGGCAACGCTTTCGACGAAGGTCACGGCGTGCCCGCCGACTCGCAGCGCGCGGTAGCGCTGTACCAAAAAGCCTGCAACGGTGGGGCGCCGCTAGGGTGCGCGAACCTGGGGAACGCCTACCACTTTGGTAAAGGAGTCGAGCGGGACTTCACGCGAGCTGTTGCATTGTTCAAACAGGCTTGCGATGCGGGCGATGTGTTCGGCTGTAACTCGCTTGCCCTCGACCTGCTGTCCGGCAACGGGATCGAGAGAGACCTCTCCGCGGCGGTCGCGCTGCTGACGAAGAACTGCGATTCAGGCAGGTCGGATCACGCTTGCACGGTGTTGGGGGACCTATACAGCAGAGGGAATGCCGGTAAGAAGCAACCGGAGCTGGGCGTAGCGCTGTACAAGCGGGCTTGTGATCACAACTATCTCCCGGCCTGCACCGGCCTCGGCTACGCGTATCAATACGGCACCGGAGTGCGATTGGATCTTCGCCAGGCGCGCGAGCTCTTCGAGCGCGCGTGCAGCGATGACGGGGAAGCGTGCGGGGCACTGGCCGGAATGTACGAGTCCGGCTCTGGAGTGCAGCAGGACACTCGCCGAGCGGCCACGTTGCTGGAGAGGAGCTGCGACCAAGGGAACGCGCAGGGCTGCGGCCGGTTGGGCAACATGTACCTCGACGGGCACGGAGTGCGCGCCGACCTAGAACGCGCGGCGCAGCTTTATGACCGCGCTTGTCAGATCGGCGATCCGATGGGTTGCGACGCTCTCGCCCAGGCCTATCTATCCGGCTCGGGGGTGCCCAAAACTCCGAGTAAGGGTGTCGACTTGCTGAGCCGAGCGTGCAGCGTCGGTTACACGCCGAGCTGTGACGCGCTCAAGCGCATGGGTCTGAACTGATCTGTAGCTCAGTACACGCGGGCTTCGGTCATTGCCAACGTGCCCTCGCCCTTGAGCCCGCCCTGACCCGTGAGCACGACAGGGCCATCGATCGCGTAGCTGACCAACTTCGCGTCGGCCTCGCGAACGCCGAGCGTCCCCGTCAAGTGACCCACGATTTTCGGGTTGCCACTGGTCGTCACTTTCAACTGAATCGCGAAGATGGCGACCCGCTGCCCGTCCACGAGCGCGATCTCCTTCAAAGACGCGCTCGTGTCTTCGATTGCTACGTCAGCGTTCGGTCCAAACAGCTCGCGCGTCGCTTCAGCGATCGAGAGCGCCCGATCGCCCACCGCCAAGGGCAAGTCGGGCGTGTGAGTCAGTAGCGGGTCGGGCTTTCCGACGAGCCCCTCGAAGTCATCTTTCAAGGTGCTGGCTTCAGCAGCCGAAACTTTCTTGTGATTTTCGTCGGTGATCAGGAGCTTTTTGTCTACGAATTCGATGATGTACGCTTTGCCGGCAACGGAACTCGTCTCGGTGACGGCCTTGCTGCCCTGAGTGTTGGTCGTCGCGTTGTCCGAATACGTCGCCTTGACCTTGAGGATGGTTTTCTCGTCCGCGGCGAGCACGTCTACCCGAACCGACGAGTGGGCATCAACTGCGAACGTGACGACACTGGGCGACGAAGAGGTCGCCTTCAACTGATTGACCTGAGTCCGCTTGAACGAAGCCCCGACCGCCGGATTGGACTTCTTGAACTGAACCGTCTTCAGTACGGGAGCTGCGCTAGCACTTGCAACGGGATTGGGCGAACTGGAGCTGGAGCTCGTTGTCGACTGGGTGCTGGGGGCTGACTTCGAGCAGCCGACGACCGACGCAAAGACTGCAGGAAGTATCGAGAGGCAAGACAACCGGCTCATAGGCGCACCGTAAGCGAAATTCGCCATCTCGAACAGCTGCTCGGGACGTAGACGGGCAAGCTCTTTGCCGAGGGGGCCCCGCCGGCTGCGCCTCGCGCGTCGGCTGGGATCGCGTGGCAGGATGCGCGCTACGGCACGTGTGGCTTCGGTTCGCAGTCACTCCTTTCTCCAGCGCGCGCCGTCGCGAGACGCGCAAGAGCCGCAGGTTTCATCCGGCCGAAACGCGCAGGAGCCGCGGGTTTCATCCCGGCCAATCCCGGGCGTGACAGTCCGCGGGCCAATCTGGCTTGCGAACCAACTGTACGGACCGTACATTTCAGCATGCCCACGAAGAAGGTCTACGGTTCCGAGGAAGCACGCACCCGACTTCCCGAGCTCATCGAGCGGGCTCATCGCGGGGAAGGCAGCGTCATCACGAAGCGAGGCAAGCCCTATGCTGAGGTCGTCCCGGTCGGCAGCAACACGAACGGCAAACCCAGACTCTCGTTTCTCTCGCTTGCTGGGACAGGTCGGGGCTTGTGGGGACATGATTCCCGGAAGACCGTCAAGCGCCTGAGGGACGAGTGGCGGTGACGCTTGCGGCCCAGGTTCCCGACGGCGCCACCGTGCTCATCGACACGAACCCGATCATTTACGTTCTGGAGGGGAATCCGCTCGGCGCACCGTTTCGATCCATCTTCGAGGCCGTGGACAGTGGTCGAATCCGGGCGCTCGTAACGCCGATTACGGTGGCGGAGGTGGTCACGGGCCCTCTAAAAGCGAACAGGGACGCTTTGGCCGAGCGATATCGCCGGACAATTACCCAAAATCCGGGTTGGCACATTCGTGACATCGACGCTGATATCGCGGTGCTCGCTGCCCGTCTGCGGTTGCGTCATGCCCTGAAGCTGCCGGATGCGTTCCAGCTCGCCGTAGCACTCGAGGAGGGCTGCTCCGCCCTCGTCACCCACGATCGCGACTTCGGGACCGTGAGCGACATACTCGTACTCGGCACTGCCCGGCGCGCCCGCTGAAACCTCTGCTGGGTGCGCGTTACTGAACCGCACGCGCGACTTGAATCCGCCGCTGAACATGCCGCCGCCACGATCCCAGCACCGCCCCTAGCGCGTTCGCGTGCAAGGGGGGATCTGCCCATCTGTGCCGCGCGTTTTGTCGACTTGCCTGGAGTCAACGAACCCAACCGAGGCGCCCTGCCCAGCCGACACCCCCAGCAGCCTCAAACCATCCCATCCCCACCCCGTCGAGATCAGCGCCTGGCGACGCCCACAAAGCTCGAAGCGAGCGCACCAGCCACCTTGGCGCCGTTTCATACACAAGGCGGGGCGTCCGTCGGCGCAGGTTTTTCCGGCTTCGGCGCGAACAGCGCAATCGGCAGCAGCTCTCGCATGAACGAAAGTTACTGTGTTTGCACAGCACCTTTGCTTCATCTCTACAGCTCGCCGACCGAGCCGTCACCGACGCGGCTGACCGAACGGATACGGCGTTGGGGGGAGTCGAGTTCTCGAGTCAGCCTCCGCGCCCGGTATCATTCCGCGAGATCGCAGAGAAACGGCGGCGAGAGTATTGGGAGATGATCGAGAACGTTCGGCGGGCGAAATCGGCGGGCGAAATCGGCGGGCGAAAGTAGAGCGGTTGGCGCCTGCTCGCGGAAACAAATGACTATGGCGCGCAGTGCGGCTGCATGCGCGTTAATGCTCCAATGAGCGATGACGAGCCCGCGTTCTTCCATCTCGATGTGACCGGCCCCGAGAACTCGAAGTCAGCGACGAATCTTTCGGCTAACGAGGTGCTATCGAAATACGCCGTTCCGCATCGACTCAACACCACTTACCGCGTCGATGGCTTCGAATTCAACGCGCCGTACGTCACACGGTTCAAAGTCAGGAGGACCCGACAACTACTCGAGAGTGACAAGCTCATGAACGAGCTCGATCTTTCCAGCTTTGGTGCGGCATTCAAGTCGTTCGCCCGCGTCGGAACATTGATGGAGCAGGGCGAGGACGTCACTGACGAAGTTCTCTACGCGGCGGACCAAGCGATCCAGGAGCAGGGACTCTCACCTGCCGTCAGCCCGCAGCAACTCGCTGCGCCGACCACGGGTAAAGTCTTCGTCGTGAGTTCATTCTCCGACAAGCTGAACAAAAGCTTTGATGCCATCAAACGAGCCTGCGAATCTTTGTCGCTGAGTGCTGTCCGCGCCGACAAGGAGATCTCCAGTGGAGCCATCATCGAACGCGTTCAGCAGCACTTGCTCGACGCGACGTATGTGATCGCCGATCTGAGTGAGGCGCGTCCCAATGTCTACTACGAGGTGGGCTTCTTCGATGCAATCTTACTGGCCAGGCAGGCAAGCTCGGACCAGCACCTGCTGCTCGTAGCAAAGGACATCGAAACCGACGCACATTTCGACCTGCGGCACCGCGGGATTCAACAATACTCTGACGCTTTTGACCTAATGAACATTGTCGAACGTTGGCTCAAGGAACGAGCGACCTAGGCGGCGGCGCGCCTTCAACGACAAGAGATTCATGCTGAGCGTCGGCATCGCAGGCCGCGCTCGCTCTACACTTCTCACCGCTGCTCTTGCGCCCGGAGCTGGATCCGCCAAGCGCACTCTTGATGCCCCGCCGTTGTACGTCGCAATGCGGCCGGGCTTGTTCCGTTCGGTTCGCGCGCTGCGGGCTCCTTTGCGCCGGCTGCGCGGCGTGGAGCGTCCGACTTTTCTAGAAGCGGGTTCTCGCTTACGCTACGGGCAGGACTACCGTCGTGAAGTTGGGCTGGCATTCAAGGTGGGCCAAAGTACTTAGATGCGCGCTGGGCGCGCAGACGGGAAACGTGCGCCGACTGCCGTTGATCGGCCTGCTTGTCACTTCATGCGCGATGGGACCAACACCGGCTAGCTCGCCAGCGTCGCCAACCGTGGCGACGAGCTCCTCGAAGACTTCTGGCCGCTGCACGACGGGCGACCTCAGCGGTTGCGAGGCACTGTGTGACGAAGGCGATGCTCACGCCTGTTTCAACTTCGGCGTGGTCCTTTTCCAAGGGATTGGTGTCGATCGGAACACCTCCCGCGCCGCTGCCGTGCTCCAAAAATCGTGCGACGCTGGCTACTCAGAGGCTTGCTTCGAGTTGGGTCAACTGTTCGCGTATGGAGTGAGCGTGCCAAGAGACGCCGCGCGGGCCGTGCCCCTGTTGAGGCGCGCGTGCGCCGGCAGCTCGGCAGCGGCCTGCCGGAAGCTGGGGATGATGGTCCAACGAGGCGACGGAATTCGGCGTGATTATGCGCAGGCTCGGGCGCTGGCAACGCGCGCATGCGACGGCGGCAACGCGCGAGGCTGCTCCGACCTGGGTGTTCTCTTCGAACACGGGCGAGGAGGCGACAAGGACATCCCACGCGCGCTCGAGTTGTACACGAAGAGTTGCTCCAGCTCGGATTCGGACGGCTGCGCCAACCTCGGCTACCTGTTCGTGATGGGACTTGGCGTGCCCCGCGACGCCAATCGCGGCGTCGCGCTCTTCAGCGAAGCGTGCCTTGCCCATAGCCCACACGGTTGCACCAACCTCGGGATCGCCTTCAAACTCGGCATCTCCGTGCCGAAAAATCTTGCGCACGCAACCGAGCTTTTCGAAAAAACTTGCACGACCGATAGCGGCGAAGGCTGCGTTCAGCTTGCGAAGCTGTACGAGGAAGGCGCCGGGGTTCCGCGCGACGCCAACCGCGCCGCAGCATTGCGCCGCAAAGCCTGCGCCGCGCGAAACATCGACAACGTGCCTGGTTGTCAGCAAGACCGAGACTGAGTTCACCGGCATGCACTGATCGACATAGAATCTGAAGCACCTCCAAGAAGGTCGAGGGGGCACCTCAACGTGACACTGGTCACGGTCCCGGGTAGCAGATGATCGCCAATGGCGGATCAACCGCCGTCCTTCTCGGAAGACGATCGGCGCAGGCCTTCAGCTCACCGGCTGACCGTCGGAACTCATCGAGACGTATCCTCAGCCTCGCCCCGCCCCGGATAAACCAACACAACCTCCCCATCGACCATCAGCACGAGCGCTGTATCCGTCGCGATCGCGATCTCCTCCGCGCGCTTCCTTGCGCGCAACATGGCTGCCATTGACCGCGCCAGCAGCGGGTTCTTAGCTTCCTCGATCGGCCTCGAATTCATGGCTTCTCACCCCAGTCTAGCAGAGCAGGAGCTAGTCCGGAATTGTCGTAGATCAGCCAGGCATCGACGATTTGCCGATAGCTCTTGTCAAAATTTGCCCGACCTGCGATGAACCGACGACGCACAACGTCCTCCGGGATCCTGTGGCCACCTTGTTGGACGCGCTGCGCCACTCGCTGGAGCGCCGTCTCGATGTTCGGCAAAGCGAGGAACCACAGCGTGACGTAATAACCCTTGTGCTGCCACGTTTTGATCGAACGCGAGAAGCCGCGGTCGGCGAGGGTCGTTTCGAACGCAAAACTATCGCCGCGTTCGACATGCTCCGCGATTCTTTGGAGCATGAGCCGACCGGCGCGCATCGCCGCGAGTACGGGGTCGGCTGGCGACAGCTCGGCCGCAATGAGGTCGGCGTTCACGAACGGCGGCGGGCCTGCCTCCGTGGTTAAAAGTTCCCGTGCGAAGGTGGTCTTCCCCGCACCGTTCGGACCGGCCAGGATGAAGATCTCTTTGGCCCGCGCGAGCATACGCGATAATCGGGCGGCCCGTGCCCGAGTTGCGCGACCCGCGGGGAACGGCATCCCAGGCCGTCGCCCGAGGGCCGTTACCGGGCGATCTGGCTCCCGTTGGCAGCGCCGGCCATCGCATCGTACGACTCCAGCGCGAACTCGTGATGGGCAATCTCCCGTGAGCGCTAGTCAGCCGTCGTGACCTGGCAACCCATTCCTCGCTGCGCGACGCGGCGGCCAGTTCAATCGCTGTGGATTGTTATGCTCATTCTTGATTGTGCGAGTGCACGGAAATCCGCACTGAAACTGCCAATGAAAACGGACGGCGCTCGGCGCGGGATAGGTATTTTGTCAGCAGAACCGACCGGCCCGCGGTGGAAGCGAATCTGCCTGTACGAAAAAGCTCACAACGTGCGAACCTCAATGATTCAAGTCGAGGTGCGTCCCGAGCACCCCGCTTTGTTCCATCGGCTTACACGTTGGGGAAATCATGGACTTTGAGAAGGTAGTGTCACTGGTCGGCACGGTTACCGACCTCCGACGAATCGCGAGTGCCCACGTCATCGACCACAATCAGCTGAAGGACGACGAGCTCCGCAGCGCGCTGGTGAAGTCCAAACCCCAGTACACAGCCGCCGAAACGGTGCGAAAAGCGCTCGGCGATGTTCTCACTCGCGAGCCGAAGGATAGCGTCCGCGCTCTAAGTCGCGTTCTGCTGGTCGACGTACTCATCGAGCAGTTCGATTGCTTGCTACCGTTCGGCGAGACCGACGGCAAGGTCATAGCGGTCGAACAGAATATCCTCGATCGTTCGAACGAGCTCGATTTGGAGCAACTTGCGTGTGGCGACAAGGGAAGTTCCCGCTACCGAGACCTCG
>Ga0247760_1000190_pt1 | contig 68229 bp, 62 predicted proteins | sample UWRJL171409R4_FD_179936 | JGI IMG/M metagenome (GOLD analysis project Ga0247760, IMG submission 179936) | Plant litter microbial communities from Arlington Agricultural Research Station in Wisconsin, United States - UWRJ-L171-409R-4 | ecosystem: Environmental > Terrestrial > Plant litter >... | reverse complement strand
CGCGGACAGGCTTATGGTAGAGCGGCTTATTGAGGATAGTTGCTGGGAGAGGGAAAGGAGGTATAACTATCGGGATTGTGGCAGGGGGCGGTCGGCTTCTGTCACGGTTGGTGAAGGGGATGGAAGGATGTGGGAGTGGGGGGTGGATCGGTTTGGGCCGAGGGGGGGGTTGGAGGAGAAGTTGGAGGTTTGGGAGGGTTGGGGCGTGAAGGGGGTGAAGAGTCATGAGGAGGTTGTGGAAGGTCAGGATGGTTGGGAGGTTGAGAATTAAGGCTGGGGCTGGAGTCAAATCAGGGAGCACAGGGAGCATTTTGCTCGTTATTCAGCGTTGTTTGTGTATTTTTGGATGGAAACATAGATGAGATTCAGACCGGGAAGCATTTGCTCGTGATTTGTTTGTGTGTTGGTGGTGAGATTCAGGAGGAAGGAGGTTGCGGTGTGACAGCTGGCTGCAGTGGAGATGAAGCCCCACTCGGGGCTGGTACCCCGCCCCCGGCAGCTGCAGGGGTAACTTGGGCACGGGGATGATGATTCTTGATCCTGCCACCACTTCTTCCCGCGCAAGCGATTTGAACGACGTCTCTCCAGCGCTGGCATGAGACGAGCCGAGCCGATTCCAACCCTTGGAATCGGCGTGGTGTTAGTCAACCAGAGCTAGGAATCGGCTTGTCTCACGCCTTCTCGGAATCGGCTCATATAGCGTAACGCCAGATGGGCCTGCAGGGTTAGGATTATGTATGGAGAAAAAAATGTGTGAAAATGGCTTATTTAAAAGGTATCAGTCCGGCGCGACGCTGGCGAAAATGAGCAGAATTGCCTGTCGGCTCGCCAAGTTTGGCGTGGTTTCGGGGGGAATAAAGCTTTGTCAGCAAGACTCGCCAGTTTCAAAGCTTGGCAATTCCAAACAAGCCAAGCGAGCCAACTCCAACTTCAAGAATCGGCTCGTCTCACTGTTTTTCAGGGCCGGCGTGGCGTGGCGTTATTTTGGCTCGTCTCATGCCAGCGCTGACCGTCTCTCCATTGCAAGCTGATGCACTCGTGCATCGTGTGACATGTGACGGATGGCTATCACATGGCTCTCCCGTCGCGCGCGGCGTTCTAGAGTCTCGCATTCTCCCATTCTTGACAACGCTTTCTGCAGGCAGCCTCAGAGTGCACCATCGAGCAAGACCTCATAAGCTGGCGCATGCCGGCACACTGCAGCGGCCAATGAGGGCCTGGGACACTGGAGAGCAGGATCTCGATTTAGCAGTGGTCCACCCGTTCGTCTCTGTTTGACAGTGCGAGAGGAGTGCGCCGTTATCTCTAGCGGGCGTAGCAGTTCGCCATCATGAGCGCCCGTCACCAATCGACGTCTCGGCATTCGGGGGGCTAGCGCACCTCGCAGCCCCGATCCCCGCAGCAAGCAGCGCAGCCGACATGAACGACCCATGAGCGACACATGGCATATTGGGGGGGGGATGCTTCACATCAAGCCAGCGACCCCGAATCTCGGCCGTTTCCTCACCTTGCCCAACTCGACCTGTTTCTGCCATGGGCGATACAGAGCCCCGCCGAGTGTCCGCCGCACCCCGCAACACTCGGACGACCACCACACACGAGCGATCGCGGGGAGGGGAGCCGTCGGCAGGCGCTGGCGAGTTCGACTACACTAACTAGTCAAGCGCACGGTATGTCGTGCACAACAGACATACGCTGTGCTATCTGCCTAGTGAAGCACAGCAGCGAGCATCGCTGTAACATTAGCTGATGAGGAATACCACCGACCCCCGGCTAGCACTAGTTCATTCGGCTTTTAAAGGTGGCAGAGGAGGGGAGTTCTGGCGGCTGCCCATCTTGCTCCTATCGCGCCTCTCCAGCAACCTTTGATGAGACCTCGCTCACCGCTCACCATCATCTCTTTTCGCTTGGTAACGCCGCCATTACCGATACCAGTCCAAAACCCGCCTCCAAACGCCCCCTCGCCATGTGTCGAATGATCGCCTTCAGTGGACGGTGCTCACAGTGCACGGGCAGCTTCACCTGGGACGATGTCTCGCAGCGCCTGAGCTGCCTCGAGGCCAAAAACGCCGGTGTCTTTGGCCAGTGCCGGCACGGCATCGAGGTCGAGCAGCACTCGTTCGACCAAGAGTGCGAAAAGTGTACGGCCGCCATGGACACCGACGAAGGCTACGGTGGTATCGAAGAATACGAAGCGATCCACGCTGCCGCGGCCCGGCGCAAGAGCAAGAATACCATCACTGACCGTGCCGAAGACGGCCGCAAGCAGAAGAGGCAAAGAACTTCATGACACGCCCCTCCAACGATAGCCCCGCATACATGTCTGGCTCTGTCGGTCCAGCGAACGCAATCTTCAGGAAGGTGGCGGGCGTAGGATATCGCCGGAGCAGAGTCTATCTATTAATTTTCGGGGCGAGGCCGCTGTCGTCGCAACACACGAGGCCATGGTTGTACGACGAGAGGAGAAAACTAGGATCGGAGGAGTGAGCCGGACAGCCGGCTCTGGAGGGGATACCTACGACCGACGAGCAGAGGCTGTTCTGTATTTGTACCTAACTACCTGTCTATACGTCAACGAACCCAGCGCAGGGGACGGGAAGTCAGAGTCTCATATCTCCGTGCCGCAGTAATGCGGAAAGAAGCCATAATACTGCTTGGTGCCCAACGTGCGTACTTATCTCCCAAATCCGGGATAACCACCATGCCGCCTCTTATCCCACAGCCTCGGCACGACAACATCACCTCACCACCTCACAGCCCATCCATATCACACACTCACCTGCCCATTCCTCCCTCCCCTTTCCCCAAAACCAACAACCACCCATGCCTGCCCCAACAACCCCTGCGTACCCAGCCATCAGTGTGTACTCCCCTCAACCTTCCCATCCCCTCCCTACCCCATCCCCACCTTCCAGCCCCCCTCACTATACAATTTAGCATTCCTCCAACAGCTCTCACGAGCCCGCCCTTCCTGGCGAAACGATGGGGGCTAGGTCAGTGAGGGCGGTAAGGGAGGCAAGATGTCACCGCGTAGGAAGAGTAGGAGGAAGGGGAGGGGAGGAAAGAGGAGATCACAAAGGCAACATCGAGGTGACGAAGGAGCCGCCGCCGAGAAGAGCCTGAGGGCGGATTGACATCCATAAGCCGGTCTGGCAGCCCGCCCCCAGGCTCTCTAGCGGGAGCTCATCCTCCCTCTTTCGAAGCTTTAGGTTGCCGCTGGTGCTGGCTTTGGTGAGGGCGAGGGGCGAGGCGTCGGGACAGAGGCCGTTTAGTTTCAGCGCCTGCATGTAAGGCGGGGTGGCTTAAGCAGAAGATCCGGAAACGCAGCGATAATTTCCGGGACGGTGAACGACGCGACGGCTGCTGCAGCGGCGGAAGGGAGCGCAAAGTGTCGTGGCTCGGGGCGCATGAGGAGATCTCCGAGGTTGGGCGCTCACGTACTTCGCGATGTTGGAGCCGAGTGCGCCCATCTGCCCGCCCACCCACGGCGCGATGAGGCCAGACATGGAGACGTCTCGGCGGGGGGCGAAAGGTGGTCCATGCGGGACGCGTGTCGTGCCATGGGAAAGAGGGCGCCAGGGCATCGGCGTGAGTTGAGGAAGGATGGTTCTTCCTTTCTTTTCTCCATCACTTATCTATAAGTTCTTAACTGGGTCCTGCCAGCGTAGGAATGGCCTTGGACTTGAGATGTAAGGCATCATACTTGCAAACTTAATGCTCCGATTAATGTTAAGCTAAGTCTATTAAAGCCACCCCAACGCCTTTTAATGCCAGTTTGATGCATCCGAATGCAGCCCCAACGCCTATGCGTTGGGAACACCAGGCGCTGCCAGTGCGAGCAGGGCCTCAAACTTGGGCGTCCCAAGTCCCGTCACCGGATCCCAACCCGCCGTTGCGTTCCACCGCGCCGTGCGGTTCAATCCCTTCGCGCCATAGCAACCGCCCCCGTACCCCGTCGTGATATCGTTGAAGGCACCTGTGATATTGTATAGCCAGGGGTTGAGGAACCCAAGGGGCGGCTGATCTATCGTTCTCCGTGCTGCATTCAAGAGCGCGACAATGCCGGCGATCACCGGAGCGGAGGCACTCGTTCCGGACAGCATCGTGAGGGAACCCTTGTCGAACACAGCGAAGTTGGATCCCTGGGCAGAAAGATCAGGGATGGCGCGGCCCGAGCGGTTGTAGTAGGGAGCGTACGTGTCGCCGATGCTGTTGAGGTATGTGTTCACCGCTGTCTTCTGGTAGTTGGGCTGATCAAAATAGTTGCTGAACCCACCGCTGGAGTACGTAACAGCGCGCTCCGGGTTCGTCCCTATGGTTGCTCCGATCGATGTGACCCACGGGCAGCCCGCAGGATAGGTAGGCTCAAAGATTGTCCCGTTGTTGATGTTGCTAACGCAAGCGTTGCCAGGCCCGGAATCGCCAGAACTAAAGATGACAGATACGCCGCGGCCTCCAAGCTGCATGAACATGTTGCAAGTCTTCAGGGCGTACTCTCGGGGAATCGATTGCTCCTCCTCTCCGTATGACGTCGAGACGGTCTGGGGAAGGTCTGCATCCGCCAAGTTTAGCATATACTGCAGCCATTCGAGGTAGGGCTCGTTGCTTCCGGGAAGGCGGGGCTGGTCCTTGGTCGGGATCAACGGCCCGCGGCCAGCGGTGCTGTATTCCACGATGGGGATGGGGTGGCTGATGCCGAGGATGTGCTGCAAGTCGAGGTTTGCTTCGGCTACACCGAATATGTCAGTCAAACAGCACCCAAACCCCCAGCATAGCCAAACCTACCACTGTCGCTCTTAGCGTTCTGGTCGTTCAAGCCACCGTTGACGAGCTCCACCGAGAAGGTCTGCCCTTTTGCCGCTGGGGCGAAGCGGTCTTGGAACAACCCCAAGTCTTCGTACCGTGCGTATTCCTCGAGATACGAACAGAACGCCACCTTGTTCTCCGGTCCGGCGGAAGCCGTGTAGTTGATGTTGTACAGCGACTTGAGACACGCGGGCGTGATGGTGGTACCGCACTCGACGGCATTCCCTGATTGACTCGTGGCAGCGAAGTTGGCCTTGGTCGCAACCGCCTCGATCTCTTCGTTATCCTCCAGTCGGTGCATCTCAAAGATGGTGGACTTGTGGGCGGCGAGCTGGCCGAACCGGGTGGTGGGCTGGACGAGGTCGATGTGATAGGCGATGCTGTCGGGAACGCTGTAGGAGAGAGTGCGAAGCTGCGGGCCTCCCCCGCTCGAATACTGGTACCAATCGAAGGTGGTGTTCAGGAGCTTGTCTGCCGTCGCCACCGTCGTCGTGAAGGAGACCCACTCGTTGTCGAGAGACGGCACAACGCCGTACTCGCGAAGCCATTGGACGACGGCAGAGGTCGAGGCTTGTGACGGTGCTGTGTACGACCGCAATTCCTCGCGCGTCATGTGCATGCCGTAGTTTGGGTGTCCGGGAGTCGACATCTCCATCACGGCCCGCTCCAATGCTTCGGCGTGCGGTTGCCGAAGGGCCACCTTGAGGGCTACCAGATCGCTTGACGATGCCTTGTCGATCTGCTCCCACCCTTTCGGTACCGCCGCCAGCCTGTCCATCACGCGCGCCGAGGCGGTCGCAGCGAACAGAAGGAACAGCATCGCGGTTGTTTGTTTTGCGATGATGGGTGAGGGGTGATCAAGCCCGAGAAACAGGTGCGTTAGGGGCAAGAAATACTTGAAGTTCCCAGAGCCGCACCAGCTTCAAACGGCGCTGATAGGGATTGGGACAATCCCCAAATACCGGTTTTGGTTGAGGTGTGGAGTAAGGCTAGAGGCTTCCAGGTCGAGTCCTGGGATGAATGTGAGGCGGGCAAGGAGAGTAAATACACCGGCCCCGTCCGCCCAAGCTCGCCAATTCCACCAGGTAGGTAGGGCAAGGGCCTTTGGAGCTGGCGTGGAAATCCGACAAACTTAACAACCGCCCAGCCCGGTTCCACGGCAGGCATGACAGCCAGGAAGGAATGACGGGAGCGAGCGAGCGAGCGCAGGAGACGACAAGCAAGAGCTCTCGGTCACCGTCGAGGTGATTGCCTGAAGTGGCAGGCGGGGCATTCCGCCGCGCGACGGCTGCAGGGGGGCCCCTGGCTCGAGCCTCGATCTGGGGCATCGGCGCAGGGGAAGATCTGCTGTGGCATTTTAGCAAGGCCTTGGCTTGCTTGGCGCACGGACAACCGTCCACTGGTTCGCCCTTGGCCCCGCCATGCGACGCAAACACATGTTCTTGGCGTCACTTTGTGACCCGTGGACACGCCGCCATTCGTCTCAGCTGAAGCCCAGTGTTCACCGGGCGGGCAGGCGGAGAGGCCCAAACGAGAGGGTTTCTTTTCGCTATGGACATTATGCGGTTGCGCCCCGCAGCTCCCTGGGAGTGTTAACAAGCGGAGACCCCAGCTCGCCCCACCTTTGACGGGAGGACTGAGCAGCCGAAGTGGGCAGGACCCGAGAGCCCCGATTGGGCCGCCCGTGCCGTGTCCACGGTCGACTGGCATGGAGCGCATGAAGGGTGTGGACTATTCCAGGTCATCGGAGCTTTGAGGAGGGCTGGAATTACCCGACTTAGTGAGCGCTGGGCAATCTACGGGTGCTCTGGGTCTGTCTCCCATTAATTTGTCAAGGCCGCTTCTGGGTGCCGAGGGCAAAGGGCAGAAAGGCCTCAGACAAGCACGCGTGGACCGAGGGCTAGACCTCGCTCGTAGCCCAACAGCACGATGCAGGTCCGTTGATGCAGTGACGGGACGTCGCTGCGAGTGTTCCTGCGAGTCTAGGCTGTCTTCCAGGCTGTCCACATTCTTGATGTCAATTTAAACCCAAACATGTCTTCAACACCAGCAATGGAAGGGCTTACTGCCTCTTCCCCCAACGGCGAGCGCGATAATTCTCCAAGTCCCCCACACACAAGCGATTTGTTCCATTTGCGCCGTTTGTGCCATCCACAGCGATCTACCCATCTTTGCGGTGATCTATGGCAGCTCTCTGCAAACGGTCCTGATGACACAGGGGTACTGGGGACAAGGTGGGGCGGTGACGAGTGATGACCATGTCGATCGGTGCAAGGCCCCAAACAACCACGCGTGACGCGACCGCCTCTGCGTGCAGCGCAGCGCAGTTCAAAATGGGGCAAGAGTGTGCTCGTTCGCCCCATGCGACGGCAACGCGTCCTCTGTGTTACTACGGTAATACGAGGGAGAGGTGCGCTGTCGAGAGATCAAGTTTCCGATAGGTGCTATCCGGGTGGAAGGAAACTCGCGATGGAGACCTGAGCGAAAGTTTGCCGAAACTGGGGAAGAACCTTGGAACTAGCTCCAAGCTCATCGTAAAAGTCTTGCTCGGCATTGGGCAAGGCAATGGCTTCTTCCTGGGAACAGCTGGTCACACAAGGCAAAGAACTCACGAAAGACAGACGCTCGCAGTTAATTAGCAGGAAATACGGTAACGGAATCTCAAATCACCACCCTGCCACCCTACGCAGTAGTCTAATGTACAAACAAAAGCACAAGTCTTCCACCGTAAAAGCTTTTGCGCGCCGCCCCGTAAACCGTCCCACCCAGGATCAAATAGCCACCCATGTGTCATCTCATGGGGAAAACATCGGCAGCATCCAGAGTGCACAATAGAGGTCGGAGGAACATCTCGAACGATCCGGCAAAGGTAATGCGGCATACGCTTACCAGTCCACCCACCAGAGGGCGTGACATATCCGAGCGCCGAGGGCAATGTTCGGAAAGGTGAAAGTCCAAAATAAAAGAGAAAATGAGACCAGGAAAATTAAGGGAACGTTAGCCATGGCCAAGGCGACTCTCTCATGTCGGTAGGCCAATTGACAACCAGTACGGCCGTGTCAAACGTGGCACAAGGCGGTCCTCTCAAGCTTGCTGACCGCGACAAACGGCAGATTTCGGCTGGACAGCCACACGATAACATTCGTCCAGGCTACACCGTGCACGTCTTGTATCACGGTGCGGTGCGGACAGGCGTACGCGCCCACGAGAAGCCTGACGGCCATGAGTGACAACACGCTTTCAGTCGACAGCGAGGCATGAGCAAAGCGATGAGCGAGTGTGAAGTTGGCCAGAGATCATGCACCAGCACCAGCAAGCTAGGTCAGAATTAGATCCGGACTGGTGGATGCAAAAGTCGATGTGGTATAATAGTCGATCCGAAATCATCAAGTCGCAATGAGGGAAAGATGCCGAATAAGGTCGTACTTGTACAAATCATGAACGGTGCTGGAAGGGCTCCTCTTACGCCGGCATTCCCAGAAGCCCGGACAGAGCTCACATGTCCACGTGCCTAGCAGCATATATAATACGCGCCGTCAAGAAAGGGCCAGTCAAGACGAAAGCAGAGGCGGAAATGTCATGACATGTCATGGGGCGGAAGTGTCAGCGTCAAGCGGAGCAGGGTCGATCATGGCGGCATTAAGAGGTTCCGGGCGCTTGTCCAGCACCTCCTTGGCCTTGAGCCTGTTGGCTCATCTGGGACTGCCACCACAAGGCAACATAGTTCTCATAGCCACCATCTGTCCGTAGGTTAGCGCGTGATTTGGCGAGCGAGCAAGGCCAAGATAGACTCACAGATGGCATAGGGGTCAGCACCTCCAGCTGCAGCGGGCGCTGCACTGCCAGGTTGCACGTTCTGCGGAGCGCTGCTGTTGTTAGATGGTTGTCCTCCATAACTGGAGTTGTCATAGTCGCGATGCTGGCTCTGGCCTTGGCCCTGTCCTTGTGGGCGACCGCCACGACCACCGCCTCCACCGCTCTTCTGTCTCTGCGATAATAGTCAGCAAACCGCCACTATTGCGATGCAAAATATGCAACGTACCGCTGCATCAACCTTGTCCTCGATCGCCCGCTTGGCCCGAGTGATGGCGTCGCGACTGCCTACTAGACCAATCTCGCGCTCGACTTCACCGGGTCCTGACGACTGTGAGACATTGATCTTGCAGCCGGTTGTGTTCTGCATCTCCCGAATGGTCTCACCGCCTTTGCCGATGATCATGCCAACCGCATCAGAGGGAACAAAGATCGAGTCGTTGATCTTGTCGTGACCGCCGGGACCACCAGGACCGCCGCCGCCAAAGTTGTCGGGTCGTCCGCCGCCACGGCTGGGGGCCGCACCACCAGAACCACCAGGGTTGCTTCCGTTTCTGCTGTCGCTGTCCACGATTTCAAGAATGAATTCCTTAGCCATCCGGGTTTGTGCGGGGCCGCCAACAAGGTTGACAGGGCGGAGGCCATTGATGCTTTTGTTCTCGCCGACAATGTTAATATGACAACCGCTGCGCTCCTGCAAGTCCCGGATTGTCTCGCCACCGCGACCGATAATCAAGCCCACGGTTCTATCGGGGACCATGATCTGGAGCGTGTCCTCGCCTTCTTTGCTGCCCGTTGCGCTCGGGGGGGCGGCGGGACGGCTGTCCCGACCACCACCGTGTGCTGGGTGTTGATATCCACCACCCGCGTCCGAACCGCCACGGCCGCCGGTTCTCATACCACTGTCGTTGATGATGCGGTTGATCATATCCTTAGCCTCCTCGCGTTGGGCGCGGGGCCCCGTGATCTTGCACTGGCGTTGGTCGTCGGTCTGATTAACGGGAGGGACGAACTGGACGCGACAGCCGCTGTCCTTCTCAACGCGACGAAGGTTCTCGCCTTGGCGACCAATGATAAGACCGACGAGACTGGCCTCAATAGTGATAGTCTCGACGTTGCTATCATCTTTGCCTCTCAGCGGGGAACGGTCGCGACCGCCGCTTGCGCCTCTGGGAGAGAAGCCTTGGCGGCCACGGCCAGGAGAGAACGAGCGCTCGCGGCCGTAGTCGCGCGGCGGACCACCGTGTTCACCCCTGCGCTCGTCGCGGTAGGGGTTGTTGTTGTCGCGGAAGGCACCGCGGGGCGGTGGGCTCTTGGAGCGCGAGCGCTGATACTGTCGGTGATCAGGTTGGCGCGCATCTCTGTCCTGGTATCCTGCAGCCGCCTGTCGCTCGTACGGGGTGAGGCCCTTTTCGCTTGCAAATGCCTTAGCCTGCGCGATAGCATCCGCGATGTGGCCAGTGAGCGGCAAGGTGCCGGAATTGACGGGGCGAATTGCGCTCAAGTCGATGCTTCCGCTTGCTGATGGCTGCGGATACGGGTAGCTCGGCGGAGGTTGATACGGGGGAGCTTGCGAGGGATACGGATTCTGTTGGGGAGGAGCATATGGGTTGGACATCGGCGGCGCTGCGGGCGCAGGTAGGCCAGGCTGGCTCTGTGTCGGTGTCGAAGTAGCAGGGCGCTGCGCAACGTCTGTTGATCGCGTGGGTCAGCACCTATCTCGGCTCGGCGCGCAGGGCGATTGAGACTTACTCCCAAGCATCTGCAGGATCGAGTTGATGTCCTGCGGGTGGTTCGCCATTGTGTCGCAGGGTGGCCGTTCAGGCGAATAAAATGAATCAACGTGCGAACTCGGCAAAACGGGTGCAGACTCGGCGAGGGGGGAGTATGCGTCGAGGAAAGCAGAATCCCGTCGAGAAAGCACAGCGTTGAGGATGCTTTGTGGTGGTTGGAGAGAAAGAAAGATTGCAGACTCAAATGGCAGGCGCGCAAAGCCAAAGGCGGTCGAGAAATAATTGTGGGGGCCGCAACGTTATAGGTTAATCTAGTCGGCTCCACCACAGGCACAATGCAAGCGCAGCGTGACGATTTTGAATCGGCCAGGCAGGGTCAAAAGCAGCCGCACCAGTTCACGATGAACACAGCAACAATGCAGCGCAATGAGATAACCCGTTCAGGTGAATTGCACAGAAAGAAGCAGTCATCCAAATCAGCAGCCACGATAGCACAAGGCAGCCGAGGCCAATCAAAGCACGATGTGCGATAGGTGGGGAGTCGCGTCGATGGTGTCTGGGATCTGGGGTCTTGCGAGGTGAACAACGGAAGCTTGAGGTGGGCTTTCTGGCTGCTTCTCTGGAAAAGTGAGGGTGCGTCAAGCCACGTTGTGTCCGCTCACGTGACCGCGCACGTGCAGCCCACTCTTTCTGATGAAAATTCACAACTTCACAACTTGGGCAGAAACTTCTCTGCTCCGGGGTCCACTGGCAGTTTATCTGGGAGAAATTCCGAGAGTCAAGCCTGACAAATGAATGTTCACTCGACCCTCTGGCGATCCACCCTATTCAGTCTCCATTCTCCTGAGCCCAAAGGATACTGCTCAGTAAGATCCGGTCACGCTTTGTTTTGCAGCCCATGACATATTCATGGGTACCGTGGTGTGTGTCACCAGCAAGAAAAGGAGGTGTTTTCTAGAGTAATAGATGGTATTTTATTCCCAGAAGTGCAGGGTGTCGATTTCTTGCACCGAAACTGTAGCTACATCGGTCAGAGAACTTGGATGAGATATCGTTGAACAGCCTGAGTGCCAAGACGGATACGGGCCTTGCGTTTGGTTTGATGCATTGCCAATGGATCAAATTGCTCAGGTGGGCGCTGGCAGGTAAACGATTGCTGCTAGGATTGCTTGTCCATGAGCTTCCTGTCATAATGGCTCAGTGATCCAAACATGTTTGTCACACATCCACGGGCCTCCGAGCGAGGATGCACAAGACGGCAATCACACCACAGCCTATAGTACCGCATTTTTTTCGTCAGGTCCAGCTATGGCAAACTGAAGATCTGCTAGCCCAAAGCAGACTTGAAAGTTGACCTAAAGATCCAAACTGCATGGATTTGAATCGACGTTTGGATCCCTTCTGAGACAATCGTTATTCCCGTCTTGACGCGCATGCCCCACTTGAAACGGCTGTCAAAGGACTCGTGCAGCCCGAGGTGTCACTATCATGCAACCAAGCTAAGCCGAACCGAGGCAAGCCATCGCCAGAAATTGTTGAAATAAGCCTTGGTTGGTACCCTTTTGGCTCACCGGCAAACCCGCTGGCAGGGGGGAATCCCCTCCACAGCCAGAAGCAGCATGGGAATCAGATGCCAGCATTTCCAAAGTGCATCTTGGGAGCTCCTCCTATTATCTCCGGTGTACTGCTAAAATACCCGCCTGCCGCCTGCCGCCTGCCGTGAGCTCCTTCCCAAAATGAACCAGCTTGCAATCCGAGAAAGTTGAGCACCACTGGCAGTGCTGGTGGCAGAGATTGGCCTCCGAATATCCACCAAGGGAAGGAACGTTTCTCTCACTGGACAGCCCCAGCCTCTGAGAACCTCTTCTCACACTCCCTCCGCAACAGTGTCTTGCATTCTGGAACACCTTTCCGCATCCATCATATTCACTCGCGAACGGCAATTCTTTACCCTTTCCTCCATCTTTCTCCCATCTTTCTCTCCTTCCGCATTGATTTCAGATATTGTACGTCTGAGCAGTTACTGCGCCTTTCTTCTCCCAATTCTAGAGCCCGCCCCGTGCCCACGCCCCTTCCTGTTGAAATTTCAAGGTGCTTCGGCAATTCCAGCCTGACGATGTTGTCCGACACTCTCAAGAGAGTGGCTGTACTGGTCACTCTCGCCCTTGCGGTCGCAGCTTACCCCCATGCCATTGATGTCGATGCCATCCCCCCGGGCGTCAGTATCCAGGCTGCGAAGGCGACGCATCCCTGGACCTTCACCAAGTACACTCAGAAAAGCCAGCACGTCCAGAAGATTCACAGCTTACACGGAAAGACAAACGCCAAGTCCGCGGCCGCTGTCATAGGTGCCTACCAGCGGCTCACCGGAGTCGGCTTTGGCTACCAGAACGTGACAGCGACCAACGCGTATGGCACCCAGTACGCCACGGAGGTTCTCATCAATGGCCATCCCATGAATCTCCTCGTCGACACCGGTAGCTCCGACACCTGGGCGGTGACGAGTGACTTCGACTGCATCGACTATGCCGGCGAGTCCGTCCCCCAAGTTGCGTGCCAGTTTGGCCCCCCATACCCCGAGTCATTTCAGTATGGGCCTCTCAGTCCGCCCCAGCACATGTTCCTCCGCTACGGTGACGGCGAGGTTATTGCTGGCCCAATGGGTTACTCCGACGTCACGCTTGGCAACATCACCGTGACGAAGCAGGAGGTCTGTTTGGCCAACACGACATACTGGTACGGCAATAACATGACGAGTGGCATCATGGGTCTCGCCTTCCCGTCTCTCACCAATGCTTATCTTGGTTCAGGGCTCGACCATTCCAGGGGCAATCGGATTGAGTACTCTCCACTGTTTACAAGCATGGTCAGCCAAGGCAAGGTTCCACCCATCTTCAGCATTGCGATCGACCGCAACTCATCGTCGGGTATGCTCGCCTGGGGCGGCGTGGCACCTGCGACCGGCATGGACATCAGCAGGACCGCCAGCTTGGACATGATCATCGTGAGTCTGATCGATCGCTTCTTTGATGAGGCTGAACTGACTTGTTGCGTTGCCAGACAAACATGGTTGATCGACCCGAGGCTTCTTATGAATACTCATATTACACTATCATTCCCGACGGCTGGAAGTATGACCGAGTGACAGCCTCAAAGAAGTATACCTACATCGTTGACAGTGGCACAACATTGTGCTATCTTCCTTCCAGTATGTGCGCCTTGCTTCCTTCGCTGTTCCTTCTGCGTCGTCAATCTCCAGTGATACTTGTCTGTGTGTCATGTTCATTCTCGGCTGCATTGCTTCCGTACATTCAAATGCTGGCATTTTGCTCGTCTCTGTCCATACCTGCTAACAATGATCCCTGGTAGGTATTGCTGTGGCCATCAATCAAGCATTCAGCCCTCCGGCCGTGTATCTCTGGTCATACGGGGCATATTTCACGACATGCGACGCCACCGCTCCGCCTGTGGGAATCGTCCTCGACGGCATCACTTTCTGGTTCAACTCAATGGACCTGATCTACCGCGGCTGGAAAGACCCCGAAACCAATTTGTGCATGACGGCAATCTCTAATGGTGGCGCCGGCCCCTACATCCTGGGCGACGCTTTCATGCAGGGTGCAGTGGTCGTATTCGATGTCGGCCAGGCGAAAATGCGTTTTATTCCAAGGCCATTTTACTGAATTTACGGTTCTGTGTCTCGATGCATATGGAATACCATGTCCATAGGTGTGTTTCGGACATATAGATGACTGGGATCGGGCAGGGGCGAATGTTTCTGGGGATGAGAAACGGCGACGGATCTGGGCTTCATCATGGGCATATGTCTCATATCTTTGGAATTGGTCGGTTTCGAAGTGGCACAGTGGTCGATCGTCTTGTAAGAGCATCACACAGTCTAGTGTAGTGCTGCCGAGCACAAGTACAAATGGTACATGTAATCTCTGGTCTTGAACCGTGATCCCTGCTTCGAACCCGAATTTCGTCAAATGGCATTCTTAACGACAGCCGCTGCTGCCGACCTGCTTCTTCCCTTGCTGCCTCGGATGAGTGTAATACCTATAGGTAACAAACCGCTCATGAGCAGTTAGATCAACCCGACCGCCCTTTGCATCGCCCACCCAACAAGGCCCGAGACATCAGCTGAGCTCGAAGAGTTTGAAATTTGGAGAACCCGTGCAGCCAGCCAGTCTGCAAGTCCCTCACGACGCCTTGGGCTGAAATGCGTCACCTGCCCATGACCCCCAAGAGGACAGCCCGTCAGGCTCCAGTCACAATGGCTGGTTCCTAGCTCCCGCAGCTGTGCCCTTTCCCGGATCCGTCCATCTGCAGGGGCCGCAGTGGGGGGGTGTTCAAGTTGGAGATGGAGGGCCCCCATCTTGGGATGCGGAGATCCCTGCTTGGGAAGTACCTACCTACACACACAAACCTGGGAACCACCTCCCAGTGGACGGCCGTGGGGATGGGAGAAGGGGTACGGAATGGGGCCTGGAAGGGGTTCAGGAGGACTTTTAGAAAATAACTGATGTCGGCAGAATGGATGGATGGATGGTGGATATGGACGCAGATAGGTTTTGCTTGCATCGTGAGAGGCGTTGGAGTAGGCCGTTAAGGAATGCAGGAGGCCATTGACGAGATGCAGGAGGCCTCTTGAGAATGTGATACGATTTGTTACGTATGTTAAGATACATGGCCTTGGACCTGGTTAGGGTTATATATGGGGTTATAGCAAGGAGACTTTATATTCGCACTGAGGGATTTTCTGCTCTAGGTTTGCGTGAGGAGCTCGGATTTATGGAAAGCTTCCTCCGCTTCTATGCGTTGGGTAGTGGACGATATTCTGGGCTACCTGGAGCCGTTTGATCCCGACTATTTGCCCTCGCCATCGTCATCTAATCTCAGGTCTTCTGACTGGGCGAAAGATCAAACACCGAGACAGATTCTTACGGTACATTTCACGTCACCAGAGGCGTACACCGCAAGATCCTGGGCAAGTGGTTGTAATTAGTACATTTTCCCCATGTGAATGGTGCCGCAGTCCCTATCCGGCAAAATGCCTGGCCGAAAGCAATACTTTTCGACTCGTCTTCACTTTTCCTTTCGCAACATGAACGGCGACGCTCTAAACGACATTGATATGATGCAAGAAAACCGCACCAGATAGCAAATGATTCGCAACGACCCCGTCGGGTCGAATCCTGTGTTCGTGCAACATCATGAAAGCACAACAGCGCCCAGCCCCTTTCTATATGCTTGAGCCCGTCCCGGTTGGTTATCGTGTCCCAACACTGGGCGTTCCAATACCAAGTCTGGGTACGAGCGACCACGCGGTGGCATCGCCCCCACCCGGCACTCCCCGGCGAACAAAACAGACCGTTAACTCCGTGTACCCATTTCCCCACATTTGCTCCCATTAGCGTTCGCAACCAGTTACTTTCCTCAGACACCGCCATCCGGGGCGGGGTCCTCATGTTTTGCCGTGCTACCCTTGCCACGCCATGTGCTGACGGCCTTGATGTTGGCCTTGAATGTCTCCACTTCGGTGCCGTAGGCTCGAGGCGTTAGTTTCATAAGCGTGTGTAGCGGGACGGGCACCCAGGGGCTCTCCTCTTGCGTCTTCTGCATGAAGTAGGCGTATATGCAACGGATAACAGCTTGGTGGGAGATGATGAGAATGTCCTCGCTGCGCTCGAGCTCCATGATGATGGGTTCCAGCCTGATGACAACATCACGGTAGCTCTCGCCACCCCGGTAACGGTAGTTGTACTTGTCCTCGTCGCGCGCTTGGAAGTCGTCAGGGTACATGTCGGCGATCTCCTGGTACGTCATGCCGTCGCACACTCCGGCATCAAGCTCGTCAAGTGCCTTCCATTGCAATTGGTTGTAGTGCTTGGGTAAGTGGCGCGCCGTAGCGATAGTCCGCTTGAGTGTCGAAGTCCACACTGTCAAAGGCCGGTCACTCTGTTCGTCGGGTTAGTCGAGTTAGGCAAATTTGGGGACGACAACGGCAGGGGTTTGGGCAGGCCGGAGCCGAAGGTCAGGTCCCGGCTTGGCACACGCAATCGGGAGGCGGGGTGAGAAAACTTACGCCGACGGATTCCAGGACGAGGTCCGGCAATTTGCGTGCATACTCATCACCGCGGTGAGAGAGACCGGCGTCGCCTCCAATGCGGCCTTCAATATTGAGCATAGATTCGCCGTGCTGGGAACAGTTAGTGGCTAGAGATGCTGGGCAGACCATGGGGAGGGAGCGTACGCGGGACAGCCAAACGGATCGCGGCCGAATGTGAAGGTTCATGAGATAGTAGACGATGCGGCTTTGGAGATAATCCCTGATGCGGTTGATGATGACCTGTTTCCCGACATTCATGATCTTGAGGTAGGTAAGGTCCTCCTCGTCGCCGTCTTCGTTGATGGACTTGTACACCTTCTCGTAGTTGCGGATGCGGTCACGGAAGTCTATAGCGGCCTTTTCCGGGTCCTGGCCCTTGTAGTCGGGGCTCGTGGTCTTGACGTCCCGGATGTTGGCCATAACGAGCTCCTCCTCGTCGCACTTGGACTCGACGAAGATGACGTCAATGCCTTCCGACTTGACCCTGTCAAGCACCCACTTGCGGCGCTCCTTTGTGCTGTTGGTGGCATCGAGAATGGCCACGACACCATCAGTGGTCTTGAACCACTGTAGCATGTCTGCGACAGCCGCTTCCGCGGCGGCGCGCCTCTTACGCTCGCCCTCTGCGTTGTTGGTGTCGAAGAAGTCGGCCGACGGCTGCGGGGCATCGTTGCGGCGGTAGTTGCCGACATTGAACGTCTTGGCCGGGATCGAGAGCCATTTGAGGTACCGCTGGGCTGGAGGGAGGCAGCTAGTCAGCAGTTGCGCGAAGAGGAAGAGACTGCAAGATGGCTGCAGAGAAGAGATTCAGGCAGAGGGGTAGGCTGAAGCCGCAGCGTGCCCCAATGGCATAATGATTAGGATGGAGAGAGAGGATCTGAAGCTCACCCTTTTGTGCGATGTAGCTCTTCCCCCTTGCGGGAAGGCCGACCATCACAACGCAAATCCGCATGTCCTCCACCTGGACGCCGATGCCGTTAGTCTTTGGGGCCATTTTTGCCGAGTGCTAGGCGCCGCGGTGATGTTGTGAAGACGTTAGAGGGCACAGAAAATTGCGGAGACATGTAGCAGCGGAATTGGGCGCGATGGAGGGTGCGGGCTTGGGGTTTGAGGTGTAAAGAGGGCGCAAGAAGGTGATCGCGTGAGGTGTCCCGGGGCTCGCAGCCGGGCGGTTGGAGCCGGAAGAACTCGGGGCGGGATTCACAACTGATGCCGCCAAAATAATCGAAACGGCGCAACTGGCAGCAGAGTTTCGCCGGCGTGCAATCGGATTCTGAATCTCGCGGAGAACAAGTGACAGCCTCAAACAGCATTCGGAAGAAATGCAGACAGCGGTTGTGGTGTTTGCGAGAACGCTTGGGAGGTGTTCAGTGCTGTAATCGGTGACGAGGAAAAAGACCGCTGGATGCCAAAGTGCAGGGGCAGTGATGGCATGACCAGGCGGCGCATCGGAATTCTCAGGGCAGAATTTCGGGCAGGCGGGAGAGGTGGGGTGTGAGGTGGCAGCCAGGTCATGCCTTCCTACTTGCTAAGAGCAGATAAAACCCGCTCCAATGCCGTCGTAACAGGGCTCGGACCTGAGTCTCAGCACTCCTTCACAGCGGGCCAAGGCCGGTCACCTGCCGCGGCCCTGCTCTCAGCCAACCCGAACTTGGCCCGTTGAGTGCCGGCCACGGAAAGCTGCAGCGCTGCAGACCGCCATGGAGAGAAAAACATATCGTTCCGCTTATCCTATCTCCTCGTGCGACGTGGTTCACTATCGCCAAGGCCACGAGTTGAGAGCACCACCCGCCTGGTCGACGGAAGTGCGCAACTTTGCTGCCCCCCAACAAGACTCCCTGTACCGACAGGATCCGAGTCACGAAATCTGAGAGTTTCGTCTCGCAAAGCCTGGAGCGAAGGTCGACTGGCCGCACCGGCTCATCGTCGTGGCCGATCTGCCCGTGCTAACGGCTAATCACCCCGCCGACTGCCCCAACTGCCTTACTGAGCTGCGTCAACTAAACGCATGTCATCTCGTCATCTCCCGACTATCGACAAATGCCAACCCGAGCCACGAGCCGCGGGCCAGTAGGCTGTCTGCGTGCCCCTCCCACAGTCTGGACAAGGCGATGGCCTCCACGTAATATTTTTCGCCCAGGGGCGGACCTGTTTGTCCCAAGGCCCCATGATTGACTAATGACAACTGAGGGTGGGGTGTGCATGGCAAGCGCAAAGTTGCTGATTTGCTGTCACTACAGGCGACCTCTTCAGCCCCAAAGGTGCAAGGAACAAACTGTTTCAGGGGCAAAGAATTCGTCGCCTGACCATCGCGAATCCTCATCGGGGCAATTCGCAGAGGGGGCTCGACTGAGCGCCAGCGGGGGAATTTTTTTTTCGCTGTGGGACATAGCCGGCCGCTACTTTGTACTTTGCTGCGCAATTGGCGATTGGCAATTGGCAGCAGCGCCAGCAGAGCCAGCAGATCCGGACCGCGCATCAAATGTTCATTCGAACGGACTACCGGTTGCCAGCAGGCGGGCATCTGGAGACTGGACGGGCGGATCTGGGTGCATCGCATCGCCAACTCTCCAACCCGGGACGCCCTCGAGTAAGCCCCTGAAGGGATGCTGCAGCCCAGCGGCCTTCGTGGCAACTTCACCGCGCGGCACGCCGTGACCCGGCAAGGCAAGGGATTTCGTCTGGGCACACTGGTCATGGGGCCGCGCCATCCGACGTTTTATCCCATGCTGAGCAATGGCTGCGGTGCAGGTCCTTGACATGTTCTGCATGCTCCCGCGGATGGCGACGACTTCGGTGGCAGGGTCTGGTTGGGAGAGCGACGAAAACGAGACCGGATGGAGAAAAGAAACTGGGGAAATACCCTGCTGAAACTCCACGTGTTCGCCCTCAACCTCCCAGTTGGAGGCGCAGCTACGACGCCTCTCATTGTGTCAGCTGCTCGTGGTGTCTTTGCTTCCTTGCTGCTCGAGTTCTTAGAGATCGTAATCGTGCGGCCAAGTCGTCACTAACGGTGTCAGTCAAGCCCTCATCGTGGGGCTGGCTCTGGGTTGGCCTGTTCCATTTGGGGTAGAGAGGGTTTCTGTTGCGGGGAAGGAGGGGGACTTTTGCCCGCTCCAGCTGCCAGAACTCGTTTTCCAATTGACTTTTCCTCGAGAGTACGCACCTGTCTCCTTTGCACTAGGCCTGAAAAACTGAGCGATTTGCGAATTGGAAAATTTGTGAAAGGGTGAACATCTTTGCTCGGAAACGCCGCATGCCGTCAACCAACTTTCTCAATTCGCCTTGTGGGAGTCACAATTGAGACACGAGGGCAACGACGCTTGCTGATTGGGCCGTTCACCGCGCTCCAGCGGAAGAGAAAACGGGCGGGTGGGGAGCATTCCGATAAGAGGCCGATAAGCGCGCGATAAGCACCCGACATCCGATACCGATAATTCGCACAGGGGGGCAATTGGCTGTGCTTGCTACATTGCTTCACCAACGAAGAAACAGGGGCGCTGTTTGTATTCCCCTTTTGCCACTTGACGCCGCTGTCACGATCGCTTCAAATGCGTTTTCCCGATGCCAGACACACCCATCTCAACCCCCCCCCTCCTCTTCGGCTGATGGCAACCACCCACCATGCCTCTGAGCGGCGAAGTCGGCAGAGAAACTCTGCTCCAAGTGCGGGGGAGGCGCGACGGAACCAGCAAAAAGCTTCTACGGCGCGCGCGTGCCACCCTCTATTCCAGGAACAAAAATACCCATCGCCCCATCTTGCGCGGGATTGACCGCCAACAATGCCTCTCGTGACACAGAAAGCACCGCGATCATTGAATCCTCCTCATCAACCTCCCTGGCCTCCACTTGTATCCCAGGTTCGTGCCCTGGCCCTTCAGGGTCCTTTCAAGCCTCATGGCCCCCCTCGCACCGGCATTTAATCTTCGCTTACGACGGGTTGGAGCGCGTCGCCCGTATCGAATACCAGGAATGAGATGTTCGCGTCCGCGTCGCTTAGCCGGCCGTGCATGGGGAGATATTAATAAGGCTCGTCGGACTCCCGTCCCAATTTATTAGGGCAGCACCGACCAGCTGTCTGTCAACGCTCGACCTTGAGCTTGAGCTCCTGCTGTGTCAGTGAGTAGAGAGCTCAATTCACCAAAGAGGAAGGTGGTGGATGGCCCCCTTCATCGTATCGAGGTAAGGCAGGTGAGAAAGAGGGCAGTGGATGGATCGCTCGCAAAGAAACCGGGTCTATTCTGTCAGGCTCGTACTGAAATAAGATAGATATGATATGTACTTGAGAGATCTGGGGGGCTTGCTTGCAGGGCTGCAAAAGGCCGGCCGGCCGATGCCGCCGGGGTTGGTCGTGTGAAGTTGGGGACAAAAAGCTCCGACCCACCAGCCTTGCGAGCCGTCCCCGGTGCTCTGCTCCGCCTTCGCTCGCTCCCTCCCTTGCTGCTATGTGACTGGCGGAAACGACAGCGTAGCCTGCTTGCTCATATGAAAGCCGAACAACAACCCACCATGACGTCGCATCGCGAAACTTATTCTTTATTGCTAGCCGTTCTCACATGATGCCGTTACTGGGTCCTTGGCAGCCAGGTGCATGCTGCTCCCGCCTGTATACCACCCATGGGAGGTAGGTAGGTAGGAGGGAGCGGAACGTCTGACTGCCAAGAGTCCTAGCAACGGCCGTCGGTGATCATCGCTCGAGTCGGTCTGTTCGGTCGTTGCGCACACCAAACCGGTGCACACGGCACCGCACCACTTCCTTGCATCGTACAGGACCACCCACCCCCCGACCTCGGCGACACCTCTCAAGAGCAGACGTCGTAGTTGGGCAGGCCGCTGCCAGAGCGGGTAAAGCCGAGCTGGTACTGCGGCGCATCCTCGCCGACGATGGTGCCGGCCTGGCTGTTGGACACACACAGAGCGTCCACGGTGTCGAGCTGGGTGCCGATGAAGTCGGTCGAGGTGGTGAGCGTGGAGCAGAGCGAGCAGAAAAAGGCCTGGCAGGTCCTGTAAGTGAAGACCAGGCAGGAGCTGCGCGCCACAACGAGGTCGTTGCCGGTGGCGAGGACATTCTTGACGATGACGCCGCAGTCGGCGCTGGCGGGCGCTGGGTTCTGTGCGGAGGGTTAGACTGCCCTGGTGGGGAGGTTAGATGGGCAAAGGGGGAGGCTTGGACGTACGGCGTTGGCACACTCGAAGAAGTCGTTGGTCGAGGCTTGCTTGCGCTCGAGGCGACGGAGAGCTTGGAGGCTCTCGTAGCGGCGCTCAAGGCTGGCGGGGACGATGTCGAGGGCTACGGCGGACCGCTTGACGAGGTTGTCGAGGAAGAGGATGCTAGTCTCGTAGCCCTCGGGGGCGTTGGCGGGCTTGTCGGCGGCGTGGAAGGAGTAGTCGCCGTCGAAGGACTGGACGCCAATGCTTCTCTTGCGGAAGCTGGCAGCGGCAAGGCCGGCGGCGAGGGAGAGGACAAGAGTGAATTTCATGGTGAAGGAGGCAGTTACTTGAGTGGAAGAAGCTTGAGTTGGAGTAGAAGGAGCTTGAGCTTGAGCTTGGGAATGTCGTCACTGTTGATCTGAGCTACTCCGGTGTATTTTGTTCCGAGCTAGAGCTTGAGCTTGCATGTGAGAGCTCCAGAGCTTCAGGGGGGGCGCGAACCAGGTGAAATTTATATTAGAATCGGACGTTCCTGTCTCCTCCGCGAGCTACTGCCGGCCCCTCGCTCAGGGGATCCCTTGCCGTACAGCTGCTATATTAACACCAGACAGGTGCCCGGACTTCGCCCCCGATGCTCAGTGAGGGATAATCATGGCATCGAGATTGCCGTCCAGGTAGGACCTCAGCATCGTAAGGAGCAATAAATGACCTTCATCTCGAACCTCGTTACCCCACAACACCGACGCAGAATCCTGCTTCAGCCACCTAACCGTCGCCAATCATGGAGAGCCTGTGACGCCAACGATACTACATGGGTCGGGTTGAGCCGTGTCGTTGGCTCTGTTTTGGTGGCGATGGGGTGTATGATGCTATGAGGGAGGGCATCTCTGGCACATCCTTGGCTGCCTGATGCACGATAGAGAGCATGATCGAGATGAACAGGCCGACATGCCAGCGGTGTATGAGGTCGGTGAGAGTTTCTCCGTGCGGCCGCGTCCCTTCTGCCGTCTCCCCCTTTCCTGCCGCCCTGCCCAGCTGCGACCGTTACCTCCAGAGGCGCCGGCGCAACTCATCGGCATGTAACCATGCCACGAGAAGAACCTCGTGTCCGCCAGCATACCAGCATAGACGGAACCTGTCATGCGAGAGACGGAGAGGTTTGCTGACTCCGCGAGCTGTGAACTCGACGATGACGGTAATAGCGACCGCACGCCGTCCGAAACAGCTGGCAAGTTGCGGGCAAGCCCATCCCCACGACGCTCTCCCCCTCATGTCCCGGGCTCACAGACCACGGCGGCAAAGCCCCAGAGGTCCCATCCACAAGCGCAGTTGGCCGGCGTCAAAGGTAGAGGTCCGTTTCCCAGCTCCGTTGCCCAGCACTGCCGAGACGGAGACGCTAATGGAACGGACTGGCGTCCGGCCCCGCTTCGAGGAGCATCCTGAAGGGAGGACGGGGAGGACGGCTCAGACCGTCGCAACTGAACAGGTTTTAATGACGAGGATATTGGCCGCGAAGCCGCCAAGAGCCCCCGGGAGCGAGCAGGACGGAGCCCGTGAGGGAGCGTTTTGCTGGAGCTGCTGGGTGCGTCTGGTGTAGAGGGGTACAGAGGGGTGCTGTGTTTATTGCCGTCATTTAACCTCTGCCACTCTGCATGCGGTGCATGTGGTGCTCGGCGGGCTCGGTGATCATAGCACCGCGGGGAGGTGGCGGTGAGCGCGCCAGAAACAGAGACGGAGACGGAGACGAGAGGAGAGACGGAAAGGGGCCGTTTTGGTGGTGGCCGCCAGAACGAAGTACTCTGGGGCGCGATGGAACGTTGGGGAGGTCGGCCGTGAGCGCCATGGGCAGCAAGCTGCTCAGTGCTGGCCGCCTGTCGCGGAACTGTGGTCGCGTTAATATCCTGCCACGCCGCCACTGGGCAGTTGGCAGAGCCGTGAGCCTCCCGATGCGGGTAAGGGGCCAGGCTGACCACTTGGCAGGGCTCCTGGAGAGCACTAGAAGGGCGGCAGCAGATTGTTGGCGACGCAGCGTGCCCGGGAACCCAGAACCCGAGATCTCACGCGGGCCCGGAAATTTCTGTGCCCCACGCCGGCGCTGACCCAGAGGTTAAAGTACGGTGCCAGTGGAAGGCGCGGTAGCTAGGAAGGCGGTGGTGGGAGCGGTGGAAAAGTGTGTGCGAGCGGCAGCGTGGCTCCTGCGTGCGAGTCTGGGCTGCGGTCTGCGCCTGCCGTCACCTGCTGAGGTGCTTGCCCAGCTGCTGCGTTGTGTGCTATGCTTTGGTGTGTGCTGCCCTGTGTTACGTGTGTCCCTGAGCCGTGGGCCGCCTGCAGCTCGCAAGTCCTCTGCCTGCCGAAGCCGGAGCGCAGCTAGGTGCCCGCTGCATTCGGGGACCGGGGAAAATGGCCAAGGCCGGATTGCAGAGGAAGTGGTGTCGTCGCCTGCCATTTCATCTGATGAATTGGTTGAGCGAGCGAACGGGAGGGCTTTGCGAGGCCTGGCAGGTTGACGCGCACAGACCCTGGCCATTCCCCCCGCGTTCCAGTTCCAGTTGCCGGGTTGGGTCCCACTTCGGTGGTGTCCAGCCTGCTGACCAAATCGCGCCGCCCTGGAACTCCACCGACTGGCCCTGCCAGCTGCCAGCCGGAAGCTGGGAGAACATTTCGCCGAAGCCTAGGCCAGGTTCGGCTGGGACGAACTCTGCGGTGCTGCATTGGACAACCTGAGTGGGCCAGCACTGTGGGGTTCAAACTCTCGGCACTGCTATCGCGGGTCCGATAAGCAAAAAAAAAGAATTGTCCCAGAACTTCTGCGCTCGCTCGATCCAGTGCGGGACCTCGACCCTCGACACTGCTCAAGCCGATACCAACCAACAAGATGGGCTCCGATCACGCAAAAAAACGAAAGTTCAAGGATGGCAGCAAGCCCACGAAAGGCGACGCAGTCTCCTCGGCGGTGCCAAAGCCCAAGAAGAAGGTGAAGCGCGACCCCACACCGGAGGGGAGCGATCCCGAGAGCGACCATGCGACCGCGCAGGAAATCGCCGAGCCTGCCACCTCTAGCGACAGCGCGGCCGAGGCCGAGGCCAAGAAGCCGAAGCAGATGGGGATGGAGGTCGACGATCAGAAAGAGTTTGCCAAGCGGGTAGTCGAGGTAGACGCGGTAAACGAGGATGATGAGCCAGCAGCGATTAACTCTCTGCTCCCGCCCGACATTTCGACCACCGCGCAGGACTTCAGCGAGCTCAAGCTGTCAGAGAAGACCATGCAGGCAATTGGGGAGATGGGTTTCACCAAGATGACGGAGATCCAGCGACGAGGCATCCCTCCTCTTCTTGCTGGAAAGGATGTGCTCGGCGCTGCAAAGACGGGATCGGGGAAAACACTGGCCTTCCTCATTCCGGCCATTGAGATGCTCAGCTCTCTGCGGTTCAAGCCCAGGAACGGGACGGGCGCCATTGTGGTCACCCCCACTCGTGAACTGGCGCTGCAGATCTTTGGCGTTGTCAGGGAACTGATGAAGAACCATTCTCAAACATGTAAGCTCTTCGACATCCGAGGCCCGAAGACAGGGCCACGTTGGCTGACTTTCCACGCACAGACGGTGTTGTTATCGGAGGCGCAAACCGCAGGGCAGAGGCCGAGAAGCTGGGCAAGGGAGTCAACATCATCATCGCCACGCCTGGCAGACTCCTTGACCGTACGTTAATCCGTTGAGTTGTCTCTGTGCAAGGTGCTAACTCCGTTCGCAACAGACCTCCAAAACACACCCTTCGTCTTCAAGAACCTTCGCTCGTTGATCATTGACGAGGCTGACCGGATTTTGGAGATCGGTTTCGAAGACGAAATGCGCCAGATCGTCAAGATCTTGCCCAAGGAAGACAGACAAACTATGCTTTTCTCGGCAACACAAACCACAAAAGTCGAGGATCTCGCAAGAATCTCATTACGACCCGGCCCTCTGTACATCAACGTCGACGAGGAGAAGCAGTTCAGCACAGTGGAGGGTCTGGATCAGGGATATGTGGTTGTCGACGCCGACAAGCGCTTCCTGCTCCTCTTCTCCTTCTTGAAGAAGATGTCGAAGAAGAAGATTATTGTCTTCTTCTCGTCGTGTAACTCGGTCAAGTACTACAGCGAACTCCTCCAATACATCGATCTGCAAGTTCTCGATCTCCACGGAAAGCAGAAGCAACAGAAGCGGACAAATACATTCTTCGAATTCTGCAACGCCACACAGGGAACGCTGATCTGCACGGATGTCGCAGCCCGCGGTCTCGATATTCCCGCAGTCGACTGGATTGTCCAGTTCGACCCTCCGGATGACCCGCGCGACTACATCCACCGCGTCGGCCGCACTGCGCGAGGCAACAACACCAAGGGTCGGTCGCTGCTCTTCCTGCAGCCGAACGAGATTGGCTTCCTGGCACATCTGAAGGCTGCCAAGGTGCCGGTAGTCGAATACGACTTCCCGAAGAACAAGATACTGAACGTGCAGTCCCAGCTCGAGAAGCTGATTGGGCAGAACTACTACCTCAACCAGAGCGCCAAGGACGGCTATCGGTCGTACCTGCACGCGTACGCGTCGCATAGCCTGCGGAGCGTGTTTGATATCCACAAGCTTGACTTGGTCAAGGTAGCAAAGGTAAGACCCCTCTCACTCACTTTGTTTTTCGATGAATGGCGAGCTAACTTCGGTACAGAGCTTCGGCTTCGCCACGCCCCCGAGGGTCGACATCACGCTAGCGGCCGGCATGACCAGAGACAAGACGCCGCAAGGGAGGAGGGCGTACGGAAGCCAGCCGCGGCAAGGCATCGAGGGGCGGCAGAAGAAGTAGACGTCTTTTTCATTGTAAGGGATACCAAAGCATCGAATGAGAAGTTGTAATTCCTGATTGTTTTTTCCTGTCAGTGTCGCCGTTGGCGTTTTCGGGTAAACGGAGCAATAAACAGGACCATTTTCAGTGGCAGGCAAATGAGGGCTGGATGATGTGACTGCAGCCCGCCACGTCGGCCGCTACCAAAGTTCGGTATGTTGCTGTGTGGCCTCGGAGATGACGGGCGACCAGTCAACAAAGAGGCCTTGTGTCGGGTGACAGTTGTCTGCTATGTTTAGGCGCGAGGTCGCCTAATTGGCGCGGTAAAGAGCCAGACCGCGGTTGAGTTTTGCTATTGAATCCCGGAGAACGCGGGGAAGGGGGAATTTGTTGAGCAGTGGGTGACACCGATGGCCACTGTTGGGTGGCAGAGGAGGGTGGGAGGGCAATTCAGGCGCGCGTCAACGCCCACGCCGCGGCGGAAGGGAAGCGACTTTGGTCTCACTGGCTAGGACACGAACCCGTTGATACGCACTACTACCAGGTACCATTGCCGTTCCCTTTGGCGGGCGATAGATCGACAAAAGTAGATTCGATCACAAGAAAAAATGTCTACCAAAACGTCATCGTCACCTCGATGCTTCCACTCGCTCTTGGTCCCCAACGGATTTCCCCCAACCCATGACTATCGGGCGTCTCCGTTAGGCCCCGGGTATTTGTTTTCATTCCTGCTAGCTCAGTGCCATACGGCATATCTACCCAGGCACCGAGGCAAATTGGCCATGGCCGCTATTCGGGCTGACAACACCTACCTACCTTACCAACAATAGATGGGAGACAATCTCCGATGTCGAGAAAACAGCGCAATATCATGGCTGTTTCAAGTGAATGAATGAATGGCGGACATAAGCCACAGCGCGTCCTCTTCAATATCACCGGCATGGAAAGGCACTACCGTTTCTGCATGACTCCTCGTGGCTTGTCTGCTCTGCTAGTGTGCGGCGTGGGAAATTACCGATGATGTAAGGTACATGCCAGGTCATGTACCGAGGTAATTTAGAAGGGAAGGCCTGTTTGGGCCCGGCCTCCCGTTTCTCGGCCATCTCCCGTATAGTGGGTTGGGTAGGTAGGTACTTGCTTGGAGCTGAGTTTGTCGGAGGTTGAGCTACAAATGTGATATTGCTAGGGGGCTAACGGGGGCATTCACCCTTCAATCATAGGTTCTAGCGGCCTGGGTCTACGCAAAAGGACACCTATCTGATACGGGCTATCGAAAAGTTGATTATCGTGCGTTTCAGGAGATTCACTCTGTTCTTTGGTTTGACTCTTCTCACTGTGGGCTATGAGCGGACGGAAGCGTACATACAACTCAGGAATCGAGACATGACCTAAACAGCAGTTACTCAAATTGGGAGCGCGGCTGGCGACAAGGATATCGGGATAAAATCCATGTTGTTTGGGGTCTTCTTGTGTCTGGGGCTGGGCAGATTTTATGACACTTCACCTAGGGGCAAGGCGTTACCGGGACAGGAGCTACTTGCGTACCGCTGTGATTTTCTTTGTAAATAAATGAGGATCAATACAGCAATGTCTCATTGCGAGCATTTGTGTGACAGGATGAGAACGAGGGAATGCATGGTTGCGGTGATCCCAGTACCAACTGTCGGGCGAGCCTAGCATGGGTGAACCCCTTTTTGACCTATCTCATCGCCTTAACAACGAAGTTACACCCTCCTAAATTCGAGACCCACTAAGTCCAATGGCTACTCAACAGATGGAGAATAAACTTGCCGACGCTGACCAGAACCTTCTCTGTGGCGGACCATCGACAATGAAAGTATTTACGTAAAGGAAAACATGAGTACGATTTAAAAGTTCGCACTTCGCAGCACCTCCGAGTTTTTCGTGGTTACGTCCTCCTTTTCCTGGCTTGCCAACATGATCACCTTGAAAAGTAACTTCAAGAAACCACCTCATGCCAGTAAACAAGCACAACATAGAAGAAACACAAATGGCACTAACCCTTCTCGAACCAAACCGCATCATGGACCCCTTGATTGCCGCGCAGGTCTATAACCGAAGGCACGGCGCTATCGGCCGGTTGCCTGAAGAAATCCTCATCCAGATCGTCAAATACTGTCAAATCAACGACGTCCTCTCTCTTTTCTGTCTCTGGCGCGTCTCAAGGAGATTCAGATTCCTCATCAACGAGGCGTACCCCAGATACAAATCCCGCGAAAGGGATGTTTCCCTACCTCGCCATTAGTTTGAAGACCCATTGCGAATTCGGGCCACGGCGACCGGAGCACCAGCTCCACTGCAATGGCTGCAACACCCACCACAAGCTATCGGAATTTTCGGCTTCTGCCCAGGAAAAGGGGAAGAGCCAACGGCGCTGTCTGGGCCGCCAAGGAACTGTGCAGCTATGCGAGCACGTCCACATCTCGTGGGACATGATTAAAGGCCACATCGCTGGTTGGCGGCCTCGGAAGCCGGCGGGCTGGGATGCTTGCCTCAAGGGCCTGGTTTCCTTGCCGAGTGCCATGATGCAAGCCATGATAGGCGCTGTACCAGCGAGGAGCCCCCAACCTGGCCACGGGCCCGTCTCTGGAGGAGTTGAGTTTACCCTCGTCACTACATGGTTGCTCTCAAGCTAGAGTGGGTTCCTCATAGCGGTTTCGACGGCGGCTTCGATCTTCCCCCTCAGGATCAACGACCGTCCGCGACGGCACTACCATGGTTATTTCAGGAGTATCGCAAAGGGGCAGCCGGCCATTTCTTCCCGTCATACCGGTCGAACCCCCTCCTAGAGATGGCATGTTTTGACCCAACCACGTGCACCTGCATTAGTTACGAGCTGGGCAGCGAATCGCAGATCACACGTATCAGCGATTCAACTTCAAGTTCAAACTTACAGGCTAGTACTGAGCTGTTATTCAGCGACGGGATTCTAGACTCTGAAGACTACCAGCGGGAATATCAACGGTTCCCCCAATGCAGCAGCTTTCCTATCGGCAAGCATTCATGCCAGCGAACTCGGTGCTTGCATCTCGGGAGAGGGGAAAACGCCTCGGAAATATCCATGCACGTTCATCGACCACGAGAAATCGTCAACTCAGACTCAGTGTGTCTAGCAACTCAATACCAGCGCGATATCGAAATATGCAGCCTAATGCACCGCGGCAAGCTCAACCCTTCACACTGGTGGCTCCACGCCATGGACCCCGCCACGTACCCTTGCCCGTCGCAGGTCTACTCGCTGCCTGAGTGCTGGGACGGGAACTGCAAGAATTACCGCCAGATGCTCACAAATCTACAACTGGCGCCACCAAGTGCACGGGTCGTGTCTTGCGGGAGAGACAACATCTTGCCGTTAACTGACGATGTGTTATGACTCTAAGATGATATTAAATTGGAGTGGAAACGGGAGCAACTCACGAGTTTACCGAGTTACCGTGAACTTATATTGTTTGCGCTCACTTGGTTGAGTTTTTAGTTCGAGGCACGAGTCCACCAAGTCAATTCGAACCTGCAGCGCTTGAAATCACTTGGTTATTTCCTACCATCTGCTGAGGCACGAGTTCAACTAGTGAAGCAGATTCCATACGTTATAATGCCTATCGTAAAAATTCCGCGGCAGCAGACACAAGTCTTGTGAGTCAAAGATCGCACGACAAGAACAACCAATTCACCTACTTTCTACTATTTATAGGCACCAAGTGAATTACTTCTCCAATGCTCCATTCGCTTCTTCTTTTCACCAACCACATTCAGTATAAATCCATCAACCACCTTCCAAACCCAACCATGAACTACTGCACTTCTCCCCCACCAGTACCCTACCCACCGCCGCCTCTCCCATAATATTCCGCATATCCCACAACCGACCAACCATACCCCCCTGCCAACATGGGCACAGTCTGGTCCACCCTCGGCTCTCAGCCAGCTGCCAGTGGCCAAATCGTGGTGTCCTCCCAGGCCCCGAACACTACCTCACTGGTCTACATCCCTGCCAACACCCAGTTTACGACCGCCAGCGCCATAACGGCCCCCACCACCACCACGACAATTGCGGCCGTGACGATGCCGACACAGCAGCCTGCGGCCATGATGCCTGCGAATCTTGGTTGGGCTGAGCCTCAGAATCAGCACGCTACGGTTGTGGCTTTGCCGCCGCATTCTGGCTTTACCACCGTTGTGGTTAAGTATTAATGCCGGACGATAAAGCAGGTATGTGTTCTGGTTCAGATACTGTATTGGTCTTTGGGCTAACCGATGGAAGTGAATGGTCAGGAGATGAGGCGAAGCCTCTTGGGTGCAAATGCCGTGACCCGCTGTCACTTGGGGATATCACACGGACAGAAGAAATTTATCGGCAGATGGCTGGGGTGGGCGATTCGTTGCGATCAGAAGAGCCCTGACGTACACAAGACGAAACAGCTCACAACCTGAACCCGTCATTCTTCGGTATATCCACGGGCTTGAGTTGCTGACAAGCCCACCGCAACATGGACCGCTGTTAAGAATTGGACGGAGGGTTTCCATAGCATAGCCAGGAAATAACTCAGCTCATTCAAAACTCTTGCTATCCAATATCCTGAGCCTAAGAAGGATAAATTCTGCATTTCTGGTACTCCAAACAGAACAGAAATTGACTATAAACTTGCCATACATGTCTCCACCAGCATCCTCTCACACTTGCAGAGCCACCAAAAATAAAACCAAACTAAACCCCAATCTAAGCCCCCCTTCAACTCTTCACCCCGAGTACTCTACAAGGTAGGTAAGCACCACCTAAGCCGGCAGCTTCCCCGCCTTCTTCGCCGTCCAAGTCGCAATCGCATCCATCAACGGCGGACTCAGCGCATCATACGTCTCGAGCCCTAACCCCTTCAGCGTCTCTCTCACCCCCTCCATCCCCTTGGGGTCAAACCCGCCCTCAATGATACTCGACACAAACGCCGCAAACTGCGGCTCCTGCCACCCCTCGTCATCACTGAGCTCCACATGCACGAAATCTAGCCCCTTGAACGGATGCTCCTTCTCGATGCGCCCGAATAGACACGTCTCGCATTCCTTGCACGTGTGTCGCTGGATGGCGGCGGTGGGGTCCGTGATGTACAGCTTCTCGGGGTGCGCCGTGATGGTCAGGTTGTCGCGCGGTATGACGGCTACGACGGAGAAGAGCGCGCCGGTGGGCTTCCAGCATTTGGAACAACCGCAGGCGTGGTTGTGGAGGACGTTGGAGGAGAGGGTGACCTCGACGCGGTCGCTGGGGCAGAGGCAGTGCAGCGTGCCGCCGGGGAAGGTGGCGGAGCCGGGGGTGATGCCGTTGTCGAGGAGGGGGTGGAGGGAGGGGGCCATAGTGGTGTTTGTTGTGAGTTTGGTGGTGTTGTAAGTGGGAGGTAGGTTGGCTGCAGGATGGTCGTACGAGACAGTGAGTGAGGTGGTGATGTGATGATGTGATGCAAGAGAGGGAACCCCATACCTGTGGTTTATATATCCCGAGTTTTCTCCCTCGAAACGTACAAACAGCCAAGCCTCGACCGCGGTCGGGGATAATATCTAACTACCGACTCCGGGTGCGAGTTTCACTCAATCAGGGGCTCGAATTATCCGGCACGCTTCCCCGTCTTCCCCAACCCCACTTGCACCTCTGGGCCTGCACAACGGGAGTTTTACCCCAACTCCCTCGCTCAGGATCCGAATCAATGCTCCTGCCGCTGCCGCGCCCTGATTGCTTGCCGTGCTGTGCTCTTGTTTCCCGAGGGATGGGTTGCTCGGCAAAATCGACCCGGTGTTTTTCGTGGGAAATGGCAGTGGAATAATTCCTTGGGGTAATCACGCCATTGCGGGCGACAAGACCAGAGGCGATCTTGCGCGCCGCGGTGCTCCCCCTCTTCCTCCGATTCAGGAGTACCTGTCACAGCGTGCCTGATAATTGACTGCTGCATCCAATCCATCTTGAATCCGACCCGATCCGACCCGATGGGAGCCTGTGTCCGCACCGGTTGGGTCTGTATCGTCAGTGACGAATAAGGTAAAGGGGGTAGGGTAATGCCGGCCAGCCTCGACCTGATAACAACTCCGGCCTGATATCCAAGGATTGAGATCTAGCTTACAACAGTCCACGATAATCTACCGTGATTTCCTCTTCCCCAATGCCGCCCGCGCCGCATCTGCGGCTGATAAGTTCTGCCACTGCAGTGAAGTGCCCTTGTTAGAGCTGAAGAAAGATCGCAACCCGCGACCGCACTTCCCCCACAAAGTTTCCCTCGGTCTTTCTCCACTTGGGCTCCCTTTCACCGCCGATGTTCTAACAACGGCTGGCTTCTTAGCCGCGGTGGCGGGTGGTTCCATTGTCTTGACAGACATGACTCGGGGAGCGCCGGTGTGCCTTGTTGTCTTTGTACTGGCACTTTTGGGAACAATAGGGGTTGACCTTTTGGGAGCTTTCGCCCCAGTGTTGGTTGCCGTGGTGGGCGTGGCCCGGGTGAGAGTCTTCTTTGGAGTGGCAGTTGTTGAGCTGGTCGTTTTGACCGTCTTGGTGATGATGTTGGCCGCGGCAGGCATTTTGGTTTTTGGAGCGAGCTCCTTCGCAATTCTTTGCTGCGCCGCAACGAGAAGTGTGTTGTTTTAACTTTGGGGAATCACCACCCCTTTTATCTTCTAAGACTGGGGATATCTGCTTGGCTTGTAGAAGTCATCTATGGCCGACTCGGAACGACAGCATTGTCTGATGATGATGGGCTTCTCGAGATAGCGGTGGCAGTTGGTGCAGTTGGAGTCGGGACTCCACAGTGAGGCACTGGATGCTCGACGTGTTCAAGATGTTTCATAACCTGAAGGAGTTCCTCTGGTAGGTCAAGAAGTTGACGCCCCATTGTTGCTGAGGAAAAATGGCTCGGGCTGAAATCTTTCGGCCAGTTTGCATGGCGAAAAAAGCGGATGAGCGTGTCGCGGGCTAGAATTAGGAAGGAGCTTGCCCACTTGCACTTGCGGCCGTTGTGCAGTTGAAGCCTTGGACTCCATCTGTTGGCGCCACGGCACATGATCAATGTCGAAGCCAATTTTGAAGTTAGAATGCAGTGAGCTACGGCGAACAGCCAAGAGAAAAATTAGAGAGGCCATTTCTGCACCTCAAACGGAACTCGGACGTTGCAAAACTCCACGATGCGTTCGCGAAAACCCAACTTTGGAGTGCAAGTGTCTTGACAGCAGCGCTGAGGACTTGAGTAACTGATCTTTTAAGGAGTAACCACAAGTGACAAACATTCGGGTGCAAATCCCATTCAGTCCTGTTGTGTCTGCCTGGTTGCGACTCTGGCGTAGCTTCGTATTGTGTGCCTGTCTGACTCAACCTGGCCTTTTTTGCCGTGGACCGCGTCTTGAGGTAACTGGGATGATGTGAGAATCCGAGCCAAAGTGAATTAGGTATCCGCGCAGCTGCAGAAGCAGCCCAAACTGACCCGTCTGGGCGGATTACGAGTGGGTTGGTCGCTTGCCTGTGGCACCCGCCGACAAGCGATGGGCTGTGCAAGTCAGCCAATTGGCCCGCGCGCTTCGCCATTGGCCCGCATCGCGCGATGGAAGCACTAGCCTAGGGCGCAGCGCATATCCAAAGTCCTGTGGACAGGCGCCCTCACTACACTGCATCTGACTTTCACTCGTGTGTTTGTCCAGTGATGTGAATAAAGACACGAACAAAGCCAGGGAATCGTCACAACCCCTTTGCCTAGTCACTGCTTTGTTGCAGTACAAGACGTATTTAAAGACTTTTTCTCGCTTTGCATTTGCATTTGGCCTGCTCATTCGCATTGCATCGAGTCGCAACCTAAGCCAGAAGCATCGTCAACTTTCGACATTGTACATCTTCAACCCAAAACCATTCCCTCAGCAAACACAACCGCCACCACGTGTATGTGGTTCTTCAGCTCCAAGGCCCGAGCGGCCCGCATGGAGCGCAAGCAGAAGGAGATGGAAGAGTGGGCCATCCAGGAAGAGCGGCGGATGGACATGCTCTACATCACCGGCGGCACTGCATTGCCGGGGACAATACCGCTCGATGCGCCGCCTCCTGATTATAGGGGTTGAGAGGTTATGAGTTCAGGAACTTGCGGGTTTCGGTTCGTCGCTCCTCTTGCCTTTTGATGACCGACTGCTTTGCTAACTGCAACTAATAGAGAACCTTAATGAGAATAACGGATTTATGACTTGTATTTGTGACGACTGATGATTAATTTGTAATTTTATTTATTAACGATTTGGTTTTGTGCATGGGGTATTATTGATTCGAGCCCTCACTGTTGTTCTAGTGAAAGCCGTGATGCACGGCGCGTCGACTCAAAGATACCGCAAGCCTGGAAGTTAGCTGTTGTTTCCAGCCCTCTCTCGCACTTCTTTTTGACCTGCAATGGCCGAGTCACAAAAACATCGAACCATAGGTAGCGCCGTACCTACCTACCTACCTACATACTGATAATACTAATACCTACAAAATCAAGACAAACCTCCCCCTGCGATCCGCGAGAATGGAAGAAATAGAAGTCGCTCCATTTATCGTAACCCGCGACAAACACGACCAGCAACAGTCGCGGGGCTTGAGCACAACCAAATGGCCCTTGTTTATTCCGATAGATGCTGCCGCAAGCCGGGCCTGCCAGTTTCCAGCGGCCGTCACAATGCCAGGCTCCGAGGGCGCCATGATGATTTCGGCAAAGTTGCTCAGCGACACAAGCCGTATGGAGCCCTCTGACTGCGCTGTTGCGTGATAACCCGACGTCGCTGTCCTCCCCCGGCCGCCGGTACTATCGCCGGCAGTTGTTGATGGTGGGATGTTGTTGCTGTTGTTGGCCCCGCCGAGCACGTACAAATCTTCCCCAACCCTCTTGTCGTCAAAAAGTCCGCCCTCAGCCTGTCGCTCCGCAGCGTGTCAAGTACATCCAGATCCCCGATCCACCGGTCTCTCTCGTAGACGGAAATAAGCGTTTCGAGAAAGTAGGCCTCCACGTCCTTGCCGCCCGTGGTGCCCACGCTAATCTCCTGCTTCCACTCGGTAAACGACAGCTGTAACGTGGTGCCACCGAAAGAATCCTCCGATACATTTCCGTCAAACGACCGATGCTGGTACTGATACTAGTCGTCAAGATCGTAGTCGTGTACCATGGTGTTGGGTGGTGATATCATGAGCGCCATGCCGGCGCAGCCGATGTTGCTTCTTACACGGGTGATACCAGCGTCATGGTGAAGCCCGGGCTTGTTTTTGTTGCTGCTCTGCGGCATTGCCTTCTCCCTCTTCCCATGGGGATGCCGCCACTGCAAGGCAGCCGAAGCGGGATCCTGTATCAGCGCCGAGGCGATGTAGAGGGAGTCGGCTGAGCACAGAGCGAACACGGCGCCAAGCTGGGATGGCACGAGATCGAAGCCGCCGCTCTCCATCATGGCTATGCATGCGAAGCTGGTGGCTGGATCGTCGGCCTTGGGGGACAGATGCGTGAGTTTCTCGTAGGCTGCGTCCGTGGACATTGCGCTGGGCGATGAGGACATTATTGCTTGAGATGCTCCCTGGATGGCGGCGCGCACCCAGTGGGCGTTGTCGAATTTAATTTTGGCAGCGCGGACGTCGACGGTGGCGTTCTTGAGGCCGTTGTACAAGCTGTTGATAAATGTCATGCCGAGAAGTTGGTTTTGGGTTGTGTTGTTGGCTGTATGGAAGCGCTGAACTAATAGATCGTAGTCGATGTGGTCCGGCTTTAAGATTGCCATCATGCGTCTGACCGATAGGAATGTACGTTGGCTCTTCTATCATCGGCTTGGGGGCCTTGCCCTGCACAACAACGGTGGGTCGACTGGAGTCATCCGTGTCCTGGCGACGGAGGAGAGCTATAGCACCGTGGTGTCCAAATATGACTTCGTAGCGGAAGGTGGTCTCGCGCCCCTGTGAGAGCTTCATGGTGACAGGAACCCGCTGTCTGTGTTGTCTAAGCGTGCTCTCATCGTCGTACGTTATTGTCGCTGGCTCAGCCGAGGGGGAGGAATATGATACCTTCGGACCGCTGGCACCTTGCGACTCGGCCAGGTTTCTGGTGAAAATTGGATATGAGCGAGAATGGTACTGAGCGTCTTCGCCTTGTTTGGCGATCTCCTTTATCCTCATATCTACTTGTTTATCGTGCTGGTGTGCTGTTTGGCACACCCACCGGCGATGGCTTCTCGGTGTCTGGGCTGCGTCCACCACTCCAGTGGACGGCTGGATCCCAGGTTCGGGGCAGGCGGTGGCAATCTCAAACCAGTCAACCTTGTCGACATTGTCGTCTTTGTCACTGTTGCCTTTGACCCCGTACTCCCGGGCCTTCCTGCACGAATACACAATGAGGTACTTGTAGTAATTGCTCGGCGGCCCTGTGCATCGAGCTTTGTAGCAACCTCGCGCAGAAATCGAACCTTTTCCTCGAGCCCAATAGTCCGCATGGAAAGATAACTGTTAATAATCAGGAGGCCCTGAAATGGTTCGTCGAAAGCATCGCAGAACATGCGCCCCAAATTCCTGAGAGTGTGCGCCCTTGGCTCGTCCAGAGCCGTCGCCCATTTACTGCCAACCTGCGAGAGAAGCAAGAGCCAGGACTTTTGGTCTGCGTCGGACTCACTTCCAGTCTCTGATGAGTTTGGAAGCCACTTGTATCTTGAATTCTCGCGCATGACCGCCTTGTATAGTCCTAGGGCCACGTCGGCTGCGTAGCGGATGATCTGCTCGGATGGGATGCTTCGGTCGTTATCCCACGCCTTGATGTAGGCGTAGAACCACGAGAAGAGCAGCTCGCCGACTGTGAGTCTATCGCGTTCTTTTGTCCTTGTGGAGCGGAACTTGGTTACCGGGAGGCCGTAATAGCGCAGGTAGGCGAGGGGCAGAGTCCAGTACACTGAGCGAGCCTTCTGGCTCGGCGGCGGCTCCAGTCCGATGGTGAGGATCCCCCGTCCCGAGAGCAGAGAGTCACCCAGCTCGATTCTCGGATCAGTGGCTGACAGGCAGTTGAGGTCCGGGTAGAGGCGCCACGCCATCAGGCCGAGCAAGATGCCGCCGCTTTGGACCGACCGCGGGATGCCGCCCAGAAGCTTCTCCATCTCTTCCATGGCCGAGTTCTAGGCTGTGAGGATGCTCTGGTACGTGTCGGGCTTGTTGTCGACGGAGAGGTCAACATTGTTGACGATGAGACGCAGCTTAGTCTGTTGGCCCAGCTTCACCGTGTCGGCCGCCGAGAGCCACGACCGGCAGCTGGCATCCCAGTCAACAATATCGGACCGCGCGATGGTCTGGTTGGCGGCCAACATGAGGTCCGTGTCGACTTCTCCTTCGGCCCCCAGCTTTGCCGCGACATCGGCCTTGCGTCGAAAAATGATTTCCTCTCGGAGCGAAGTGGCCTCAGTGGGGTCCCAAATCCGAGCCAGCATGCAGGCCAGCAGGTGGCACTGGATGGCGGCGTTTCCGGAGGTAGCCGCGGCCCACAAAGTGGTCGCGTCGGTCCCAACACGGGTTGCGAATGGTCCATACGAGAAGCCGTTCTCGTCCTCCCTTGGCGTTGGCATTCGCGCTCTTGGCTATCTCGGACGCTCTTGTGCCGTACGCCTTGATCAGCTCGGGCGTGGGTGATAGGACGTTCTTAAAGAGAAGTCCTCGCTTCCTCGCTGTTGTGTGCGGCGCGCCATCTTGTGCCTCTTTGAGTCTGAGCTTGGTGAAATTTTGCCCGACGCCTTCATATTCTGCTGGCGGGTTGAGCCGCTTGGTAAACAAGTTGAATTCAAGATGGACGTTCGCCAGCGCCACTGTCGACTCGAATCTGGCAGCGGCGGCGGCGGCCGTGATGTTGCCGATAGATGCCATATTGACAAAGTGCTCATGTAGGTAAGGTAGTCAGACAGGTGTGCTCAGTGTTCAGCAATGCTGCCAAAACCCCTCGCGTCGTCACATCATCGGCGGAGCGTGACTTACCCCGCACCTTCCAGTCAACGAAGTCATGGCTAGTAGGATGCGTTGACTCCGAGTCTGCATACTGCGCAGCCTGCCCGTGCATCTGTGGCTCAGTTTCCCCAACACTTCTCTCTCGCGATGGGCGGATCACTGCCTGTCAGAGGTGGGCAGAAATAGTGGTTTCTTGGTGTGTGTGTGTGTTCTGTAGAAGGAAGGCTCTGGCCCAGAGGGCTGGCTGGAAATACCACCTGGGAGGTGGGGCTAAACCCCACAACTCTCACACTGCCCCCTTGTTCCTGAATTAACTATCCAAGCTCCCAATAATAGGTAGGTAAGGTACATGATATACGCTCTGTTGGTCGTCCGTCATATCATCCGCCTCTTCAGCCCCTTGCCTACCAGGTACAGGGAACCTCATCCCAAACTTGTTTCATCTTGCTGTCGGTTGAAGTATTCACTGTCAAACTCAGGCAGCGTTTAGGTTGGTCCGGGAACAGGAAATGGCCTCGTTTCAAGGGAGAGTCGAGGCACAGCAGCTGCAGGCCTTGCGGACCAGGGTCCTGATGGCATCCGTCGGTGAAGGCGAAGACAGTCGAGTCCCCGTAGACGGAATGCCATTTGGCGTAGTGTGCCATCGCCCCCGCAAACTTTGTTCCTTCGACTGTCAGTGAGTCCGCTGCGGCTGTTGAGGCGTGGAGAGCGACTGGAGTTATTTAGAAAAATATCAGCATCTATAATCTCATGATCTGCAGAGTTCTGTGAGTGTTGCATGGAAGGAAGTGCGTACCAGTAGCCAAGATAAATGCAGTGATCTTCATCGTGTATGTTACGTGATTTTGGGTATTTTGATCGTGAGTAAGGTACCTTAGGTAGTCGGTCGAGTACTAGAACCGGAAACAGAGCATGGTTTGTGCTCGCTGCGGGTATATATTCTTCGACATCAGCAACCGAACCTCGCTAGGAGATTACGAGATTACACAACTTGCGTTAGGCAGAGTGATTGCAATTGAGGCATTCCCTCTCAGAGAAAAATTGGGGTTTGTTGGTATGGGTCTGGGCATTTGCTCCTTCGGGGTAAATACGATTTTGCCTGTCTGCCTCGCCAATTTTGACTTTAGCGATATTCTCCAACAACCTAACAATACTGAAGGACGGTGTCCTATATGACCATAGCGAGAACCGTGTCTCTTTGGCTTGGCCATGCTGGGGTCGTCTTGCGCCTGTCCAAGGCAGGTACGAGGCATGGGAGGCGCCTACCAAAACGTACCTCACTCCTGTCCTGTTGGCCGAAAATTTAAACCGCTAGGATTTCCTACCTTGAAAATTGTGACCGGCCGTCCTCGCGCCGATCCCTTTGCAAATCGTTCCGCGACACTGGATACGGAGCGGCAGTCACCAAGAGTGTAACGCCGATGATGCCCGCGCTAGCTGTCTACAACACATCTTTCAGAATCTCGTCCTCTCCTCAATCCGTGCACCACAGCAAAATCCCCCCGAGACCGTCGCTGAGGCTCTAACCTCCTTACTCTCCTCCTTACTCTCCGCCAGAGCTCCCAATCAGCCCCGATTGATGCGGCATGAATGGTTACGGCAGCAACCGCTTTCGCAACGATCTTCGTCGACGATAAGCCGGCCCGGGCATGGCCCAAAGCCGTCACTTCTCGGCCGCTGCGCCACGACGGCAACCCATGCCAAGCCCAAGCGAGAAACTCGCCGTCCAAGCAATCAGCCAATAACGGCTGCATCGAGCACGTGAGCTGCACCATGAGCCAAAGGCAGCTCCCGCGTCATTGGGATCGGGGTTTTCGTCGACATCTGCCCAACGTCGTGCCCCTTGCCGCTCGGTGCTGGCCACGTTTGGCATCATTTTTAGTGCGTCGATGTCGCCCGCGCGGCACACTGTGGGTCGGAGATGAGTGCCCAGGATTGGAGACGCACCGTTTTCCGCCTGCGCAGGCTCCCGAATACTCTCTCTACCCCCGCTGATGTCGCGAGCCTACTCAGCGGCATTCTAGGCCTCCCGTCCGATGATGTCGCCGTCTACTCTGTGGCAAAGACCTGCGATATTTGGGAGGTGCCGCCTTCCAAGGTTGCCACCCTTCAGTTCAGGACTTTACCGGCATGTCTGAAAGACAGGTTGGCAGACAATGAGTGGTTGCTGCCAACCCCACAGGATAAAGGTGATGGGACTGCCGAAGTCCTGATCCTGGATACTCACTTCGAGGGACTGACCGTCCTCTACGACCCCATTCATACCCAGCACAGCGCGGACTGCATTGCAATTTCAGGCTTGGCAAGTCATCCGTTTGGATCCTGGCAACCGCGCGGCGACGATAAGACATTCATGTGGATCAGAGATGCCATTCCAGCGTCACTGCCTGGGGTCAGGACAATCGTCTATGGATACGATTCCAAACTGCTGCACAGCAGGTCGTTTCAGTCCATCAGCGATATTGCGCGGGGCTTGGTCCTATACCTGAAGTCTTGTGGCTGGAACCTCCCGTCGTCAAAGCCTATTGTGTTCCTCGCTCACAGCCTAGGAGGACTGGTCCTGAAGGACGCCATTGTCCAGATGGCCGATCGTGATGAAAGTATCGCCGGTATACTTGACAACATTTGCGGTGCGATCATGTTTGGCGTCCCCAGTCTTGGTATGGAGCAATCACACCTAGTGGCTATGGTTGAAGGACATGCCAACGAGTTTTTGGTCCACGACCTATCGCGAGGTGGGGGAGGGAACTACGTCCGCCAGCTCCATGCAAAGTTCGACGGACTGTCGTTTTTGAGAAGGGCGCGAATTTTCTGGGCTTACGAGACAATGGAATCGCCAACTGTAGTGGTGAGTGCTTCCCGAAGGCGTTCGCAACACTGGATACTAATGTCTTGGCCACAGCAACGTCCAGATGGCTCATGGGATCGCCTCGGCCCCTGCAGAGTACTCGTCGATCCTGATTCAGCGACGTGCCACAACAATCGAAAGAACAAAGCTGCCACAATCCCAATACACAAAGATCACTCCAATATGGTCAAGTTTACTAGGGGTGACACTTGTTTCGGTATAATCGCCGTATCGATTGCCGAAATATCCTCGACTCAGCTCACCGATTCTCTGGCCTCCAAAGTTCATGGTTCCCATAGCCTGACAGAGATTGAGGAGGCCCCTCTCGCAGCAGACTCGAACACCCGGGACGATCTGCCAGAGACGTACTTATCAGAGTCGTTCACTAGTCTTGAAGACTACATGACACTGAAAGACCTGGATGAGCTTATGTCGGCTCTAGAAGGTACGTTGATTTAAGCTGTCTACGAAGGCTCCGGCGAAAATAAAATGCCTTCCTAAGCCATCTAGAAAGATATGTCCATTATCAAGGCATATAATCGGTCTGATGATGTTTTCCACACCATACTTCCCTCCCCTATTCCTCAACACCTCTTACACCAAAATCAAGGCCACTCGCAAGGCGAACAACGCCTGAAATATATAGATTCGGTTCAAGATATTCCGCACACAAGCTGAGCACACCAGCGCACCTTTACACCGAGCAGAGAGATCTTCCCTTTACCTCAAGATTTGTTCTGTCATGGCGGCGACGCTGATACGTGACTGAATAGAACTACACAGAGAGCTTTACTCGCCAGAGCTTGATTTCCGAGTTGACAGCATTGAGGATCCTTTCCAAAACACCTTCAACTGGATTTTTGAGCTTACATTATTCTCCGATTGGCTTCAAGAAGGATCGGGATTGTTTTACATCCACGGCAAACCGGGCTCTGGCAAATCAACACTCATGAAGCTGATTTTCCGGAGCCGGCAGACGTACGAGCTTTTGCACAATTGGAGAAGAGGCTCAATGGAGATAATTGTTGGCATTTTCTTCCACTATCGGGGCTCGGCGCTCCAAAAGTCGTTCGAAGGTGTCCTCCGCGGCCTTATTCTTCAGATCCTGGCGCCCCACCGAGACCTGCTTCGCAAACGTCAGCAAAGAACCTGGGAGGAATTTAAGTTTGCGAAAGAAAAGCTATTCAAGCTGAGGTCCAGCATTGCCAAGAACAGGGCGGCTTTAAACCAAATTTCGAAGCTGCTGGAACAGGCAAGGAAGACACCAGGGAAAACGCCTGCTGGTCAAAAGTTGCACCGTCCCGAGCTGAAATATCTTGTTTCCCGTCAGCTCAGACTCAAAACGGACTTACAGCGCGACGAAGAGAAAGTTGTTTCCACCAGACACATCCTCGCCGAGCTAGGAAGAGTATTCAGGCCACACAGAAGTGCCCCTGAAACCACCCGGAGACTCCTCAAAAACGTTATTGCAGCATATCTGTTCGACCAAAATGGGCTCATGTCCAGACTGGAAAACATTCTTCGTCAACTGCTAGACCAAAATATAGTTGACATGGACCTGGTGCTATTCATCGATGCCCTGGACGAATTCGATGGCCATCATGGCATGATCAGCCGGTTTATAGAGAGCCTACTCAAAAGCCCACCCGGATCAAAAACGCGAGTCAAGGTCTGTCTGTCAAGCCGACCCTGGGAGTCTCTAATATCTCGCTTTTCCTCCTGCCCAGGGTTTTCTCTGCAGGATCATACCAAGCACGACATCGAGTACTACACAGTTGGGTCGATAACAAGCTCGTCACTCGCCGACCAATCCGTTTTAAGTCTTGTTCCTACCATCACTGGGCGAGCAAATGGCGTGTTTCTCTGGGTAAAACTTGCCGTTGCGGAACTGCTCGAATCTGCCGTGCTGGGCCCAGAGTCCGTACCGCTGGATAGTTTAGAGAAAAGGCTCCTGGAACTCCCGGGCGACCTTTGTGAGTTCTACGAGCTCATTTTGGAAAGAATTAGCCAACGGAATCGCCGCCGTACGTTTGCGCTGCTCGAGCTCCTCGGTCGCCACAAAGGCCCCCCAGTGGAGGCATATGAGCTACGAGACGCAGTTCTGATTTCAGACAGCAAGACCTTCGATGAAGCTGTTGAGATATTGGACGCTTCCACGTCGACCGAACTTGGAGAGGAGAGATGGAAGGCTTGCGATAAAAGTGCAAGAGAGGACATTTACACCTGGGGCGGAGGGTTGGTGGAAATCAAGGTGCAGTTTGGCGTTCTGCTGCCACAACTGATGCACCAGACAGTTCTGGAGTTCATCATGGGTTTACGATTCAAGGAAATGGTCGTGGGAGAATTAGCAACTATTCTCCACGAGAATGGCCATTCATTTCACCTGAAATACCTGCTTTTCAAGCGGATTTCAGCGATACCGTACACCTTCTCTCCAAGCCAATGGCCAGTGGAAAGCTACGTAAGAGCCTCGGGAAGTGTCCCCGGTACGGTTTTGACCGGAGGGGAGCAAGGATTTGAGCTGCTCGCGTACCACGCCGAGCAAGCCGAACTCACAACAGGAAAAAGTCAGCTGGCGTTTATCTTCAGCGCACCGCACGGCAAAGCCGCCCTTTACAACGGTTATGTCATGGGCCAAACTTGGAGTCATAACTTCAACTTCGTCTCCCTAATCGCTTCATTCGGCCTTACGCTCTGCCTTCGAGATTGGGCGAGAGGGCCCGAGGGAAACATTGGGAGCCTCTGCGACCACACACCGCATTGGCCACTTCTCACCTCACTCATCTTCTCACATCCAAGTGGTGTGTTCCACGAGAGACGCATAGCCACAGCGCGTTTGCTTCTTGAGAACGGCTTTAAAATCAAGCAAGACCCACAATTTTTTCCCAAATTGCTCGGGGAAATTTGGAAGGCACCTTCCCATCAATATGAGCAGGCAAACCGATGGGTACCGAGCGTGCATTTACACACCTTGGCAAAGCTGGCGCTCGAGCATGGCCAGGATCCCAACATCGGTTTGAATCTTGATAAACTCGGGATGGATGTTATGTGGTGCAAGCCTCTTCACATAGCTTCACCTCTCGTTGCTGCCGAGTTGATCCGCCACGGGGCAGACCCTCTTGCGCGGGATTCTCAAGGCCACATCCCCCTTGCCTGGGTTTTGGGGCATCCCTCTCGACAGCCGACCGACTCTCGGCTAGACTGCGCAGAGAGATACGAAATTTGCAAGATTCTTGCCCAAGCTGGAGGTGTAGACCCGCGGAGAATGCCCATCGCAGGTTCTTTTGAGCACTCTCTGCGTGAGTTTGAGGCGGAGGGGTACGACACGAGTCTTCTTCGCCAGGCAGGTCTCGTGAAAGGCTGGGAGGACGGCTTGAGACTGCTGTTGGTTGTGGCTGAAAGTAATGCGGAACCGGTGAGTGGGCAGGACACCAGTCTAGTTGGGAGGAGCGGACAGGAATCGGAAAGGAGCGTTGGAAAGCGCCGCAGGTTGGACGGGGATTGAATGGGGCACAGGGTGGGGGATTTGCTTATTTCTCACCCATGGCACCATTACCCCCATACATTTCCCACGAATACACAGTCGTACATGTCGCCCGAGTTCTAATACCCAGATATTTGCATCGCCAACCCCCAGTCACCTATACCTCTCCTTGCCTTTTAACTCGCTTCCTGAATACAAGATGGCACGGAGGTAGCGATGTCGTGAAAGTGTCCAGCGCTTCATTCTCAAACCTCGTCCCATCCTCTCCCGGCGCGAAGGCAACATCAAAGTTCTGTAAGATCTTGCTGATAGAACAGCGCAGAGACATGAGAGCCAGCGGCTTTCCCGGGCACTGGTGCGCACCTATACGTTTCCAACCTCTTGTTAGTTCCTCCTGTTGACTCCGTTCACACACTGACTGGATCGATCACTCACCAATGCTAAACGGCATATACGGACCGGACCGACCCCCCTTTTCTCCCCACCGCTCCGGCACAAACTCCTTTGCCCTGTCCCCCCAGTACCGTGTATCCGTCTGGATGCCCTGAAAGCCCACGATCACGTTAACCCCGCCGGGAATTTGCACCTCGTCCACCGTGATCCCTCCGGCCGGCGTCTCCCGCGGCGCGCCCGTCAGCACTGGTGGATGCAATCGCATGGTCTCCGAAATAACATGATCAAGCAGCGCACACCCTCTCGCCCTCTCATACGTCCACTCCTCACCCACCTCCCCGTCTAACGCCGCCTGTAACCTCTTCTGTACCTCCGGCCGCTTCGCCATGTAGTACAGCACCGTCGCCAGCGTCGTCGCCGTCGTCTCACTCCCCGCAACAATCACCACGCGACTATCTTCATCCAGCGCCGCCCGGCTCGGCACCCCGTCTGCGTCCTCGGGGTCTTCAAACGCCGCAATCAGCCAGGTCATCACATCCTTCGCCACCTCACCCCCCACTTTCCCCTTCCCCCTTTCACTCATCATCCTCTCCCGCTCCCTCTCCATCTTCTCACCCACCTGCCCCACGCAAAACCCAAAGAACGGCGCATACCCCGCCGTCGCGCCCGGGACTAAACTCAGCAGATTCAGCAGCCACGGCACCTGCGACATGACCCATAGCATGCGCATGTGCGAATGCAGCGCGCGGATGGCGGGGTGGCGCGTTCCCGAGGACGCGCCGTCGAAGTCGCGGCCGAGGCCGACGAGGCCCATGATGTCGAAGGCGAGGAGCATGGACCATAGCGTGGTGTCGAGGGGGGTTGGGGAGGTGGTGGAGATCTGGTCGGTTAGGGCGGTGACTTTGGAGAGGATTTGGGGGAGGTATTGCTCGAGGGCTGTAAGCGGACGGATTAGCTTGGAAGAAGAGGAGGCGGTGAAGGGGAGTGGCTTTTAGGGGTGAGATGTGTCAGATAGGTAGGTACCTACCCTTGGGGGTGAATGCGCGGTCCCAGACCTTGCGGCGACGGCGGTGCAGGGCGGGGTCGCGGGTCATATGGACGGACGACTTGGCGTCGCTGGTTGAGACTTGGTCGTACCAGGTTGACTTGGGACACTTGGAACGGGGCCCGTAGATGATTTCGACTGCGGATTGGCGTTTGATGGAGAGTTCTCGGGGTCCTCCCCGTAGAGATTAGTAAAGGGCAAAGCCTCGGAGAGAGATGGAAGGAGAACTTGAAGAAGGAAGGGAAAAAGGAGAGAGAATCCAAGACTCACCAACTCGGACGAAATCGCCGTATTTGCGGTGCATCTCCTCAAGCTCCTTATAATACATCGTGTTCCTCCCTGCAAGCCATGCGCCGTAGAGCTTGGTCACTCTGGCCAGGGGCGGTCCGGGGAAGTGTCGGAGCGGGTGGAAGAAAGCACGGTAGAGCACGATACTTGTTGAGAATCCGCCGAAAAAGGAAGCCAGAACGACGGTAGCACGCAAAGCTGAGGCTAGGAACGAAAGACGCGAAAAGACGGAGTACTGATATATAGAGAGCGGGGTGATGATTGCGAAAGTGGCAATCAAGAGGCGGAGATATCGTTCAACCTCGACGGTGCGGAATATGATCCAGTGCATGAGGACTCCTGCCCCAAAGGCCGCCAGCGTAGTTGCCGGCAAATCCATCTCGCTGACCTTTCTTATGAGGTCTTGATACTCCATTATGGGATGACAGACTCTTGTGTGCTGAGTAAGATATCTCTCGGGGGGTTTCCACTACAGTGGGGGAAAACAACAGAGGCAAAGCGGGGCTCAGACGTAAAATGATAGGGGGTTTAGGGACACCACATTGGAATCAACTTTTGTAAAATACCGCGGATTTCTCTACTTCTTATCCCTAGTCTCCAGTCCTCTGAAATCCGCTGCACTATCCCCTACACCATCTCCAGTGCATACCCCGCGCGTTCAGGTCTTGGCGGTTCCGCGCGGCCAATGTTGGGGGCCAGACCACTGCAGAAGCAAGCCAACATCACGCCGTGTGTGAAGCTGACTGTGAAAGCTGTCGTGCTACCCTCCAACCGTGTCTGGCTTGCTTGTCCCCCGTCCCCCCACCTCCCCGGCGGCCTCGGTGATCTACCCGGGGGCGGGTTACGGCAGGACGTGCAAGCCATTTCTGGGCTGTTCACCTTCATTGGGAATTCCGTTCCGTTCTCCCTCGCATTATCGTCGGACTGGGGGTTGTAGTGCAGCGCGTTCGGGATTTCCTGGCTCCTACTTACTAGCACATGTCTAAATCGGACCTATCAGAAAACATGTGCACCCTCTCAAGTCCGAACCTAAGTAGGTAAATGCAATGGAAACCTATAGAAGAAGGAGAGGGGGATCAGTGCCTCTAATGCGCAACAGGCACCCTGTCCAATGCTTTGGCCTTGACCTGCCACCCATCCTTCGTAGCCCCCGATCCCTTGAAATACTCAGCCGCGCCCGCGTCGCCCTTGAGTGTGAACATAACCCACTTCGCAAATGAGATAGCCCACACGCCTCCGTTGGCCTGGTTGAAGGTGCCGCCGTGGTTCAGGTTCGGAAATGTCCCCCACCACGCGGGCGTCGTCGCCGGCAGCTCAGGCCACGCGCCTTGGATCTCTGGACACATGCAGTCAGCGCAACTATTCGCAATCTTCCAGGTCATTGACACCTAGTCATAAAAAAACTCACGAGGCATCGCAATACTAGTATCCAAGCTCCCCACAAAGAATCCCACCGGAACCTTGATATCCCTTGCCCACACCGACTCCCGCGTCGCATACCCAAACGACGCCAGCGTCTTGACCCGCGGCTCGCTGCGCATCTCAATGGTCTGCAGCCCACCGCAGCTATGCCCCGACGCGCCGAGCAGCGCCGCATCCACCGTCGCGTACTTGGTGCCGGCCTTCCCAGCCTGTTTGTGGATCCAGTCGACCGAGTCGGTGAAGTACGTGATGTTCAGGGTCGTGTCGCGCCCGTTCTTGCCGCGCCCGGGGATGTCCTTGACCCAGCCGTTGGCGATGATCATGATGCCGTGGCTGGCGGTTTGCAGGAGGAAGTCCTTGTAGGCGAGCCCGTCGCCGACGCAGTTGCCTTCGCCCCAGAGCATGACGGGGAGGGTCAGGTTGGCGGGCGGGCTGGTCGGCATGTAGATGGTATGCAGGGGGAGGGAGGCATCTTCGAAGTAGGACTGGTGGTGCGGTGGTGTAAGTCAAGTGTAGGTTTGTTGCGTGGGGAGGGGGGAACTTGGGGGACTTGCTGCCGGGTAGCCGCCTGTACCACTGCCGCTGCTTGGGCTTCCCTGGTGAGGTTGAAGCCCATTCGGAAGGTCAGAATGGACCGGCGTGCCGACGCAAAGGGGAAGCAGCCCGCTGGCGATGGCCGCTAAGATGGACGTGCGCACCATGGTTTTTGCCTGGTTAGTGGTTGAGAGGCACGGGAGTCCTGGCAGAGTTAGTGATTTAGTGGAGATGGCGAGGAGTTCTTTTCTCAATCGCATGTCATAGTCTCCTTTGGCTGGCACCGCCAAGGGGGGAAGAGAGTCGAGATATATACCTAGAGTACCCAACCGCATGGGTCCGGCAGTCAAACATGGGATGTTAATATCAGGATGGGCGGGTAAAGGCCCGCCGAATCCGATCGCTTCTGCCGCTCCAGTCAGCACCTCATCAACATAAACCCGGTAACCTGGGTGGTGGTATTCGCGCGGCTATAGGTCCGGCGGGTCTGCAAATGAAAGCTTGTTAACCCAACGTAATAATCTAAAGAGAGAGCGCCAGTTGTGTACCTCTTGCGCGAAAGAAATATGAAAAAAGGTTATGGAAAATATGTGATGAAAATGATCAACAGTGCAGCGCGGTTGGGATTTTCTGGCTCTCGCCTGGCCGGATCGGACCTATCAGGGGACATGTGCTGTCGAAGAGGACCCCGAGTCTCGTGAATGTAATGTTGAGAGCTTTTACGCGCCCTAGGCATCGCGCCTCCTATCACTCACCACTTCAAAATACCTATCCTTAGCCCAGATTAACTACCTACCTAATCTAACCCTCCCAGTAATATAGGTAGGAGATTCATTGTGCTTTGCACAACATCCTACTTCAGCCCTGTAGACATCTCCCTTCCACCGACTTATAACCTTCACTTCACTTCCGGGCAGGTCCCATCCATTGCCCTCCCGCCCCGTCTCCCCCACGCACCGCCCTCTTAACAACAGTTTTCAAATCCCGCCACGCAAATCCCCACGTTGATTCCGAAAACCACTCATCCCTCACAACACTCACCTGCCTTGCCAATTCCCACGCTCGCCACCGCGGCGAATTCTCTTCGCCCGGATTGGATAACCCCGCCTCCATCTCATCAACACGCTCTTCGTCGAGATAAGTCCACGAGTCTCTACGGCGCAGATAGTGCCACGCTCGCCCCCTGCTGTCGCTCAAGTTAGTGTCCCATCTGGGGTCGAATAGTGGCTTTATTTCTGCGGCGGGGTTGGGACGGCCTGAGGCCGTGCGGGGGAGCGTCTTGATGGAGATGCGGTCAAAGTGCTGGACGGTTTCGGAGAGGATGGTGTTGAGCGTGAGCAGGCGGTGGAGGACGCGTAGGCGGTTGATGATCCAGCGCTGGCGATCGGCGGGGTGTGAGGGAGCGAGAGTGAGGAGCCGGTCGGGGCGTCTTGGACGATTGGCTCTTGTTGTTGTTGAGGTTGTTTTTGTGGACGTGGTGGTGGTGGTGGTGGTGGTGGTGTAGTAGCGCATTTCGCGGCGGACGTGGAGGCTGAGAACGCAGAGGTTGTCAAAGGAGCAGTCGAGCAGGTGGTCCGCGAGGGTGCAGGGGCCTTCTTTGTTGGGGTTGCAGGTCGTTGGGGCGGCTTTGAGGAGGATGTCGTCGTGGCACCGCGCAGACGGCCAAGTGGTCGTATTTCTGGCGTCGGTCTTGTACTTGATGCTCGCGGTGTGGATAGAACAGGTAGCGGTTAAATAGTTATTAAGCGACCCTCTTTCTTAGTAAACTGTAAGGGTCTAGTTAATTACGGTAACCTTTCGTTTATTACTAGTCTCTCTTATTGGGGAGTAGGAGACTTAGTAGTGGGCCGGCTTTAACTCTATCTTTATAATAGCGTAGTCCTGTCTTCGTGCGATAAGGAAGTAGTTATAAAGGGCCTTAAGCCTGTTATGCTAGTTAAAAGTGTAGTTATTATATATATAGTCGATCTACAGTACGTCTTTATAATTAGGATAGTTGATGTTAACTGTAAGTGCTGTAGTTATAAAGTATAAAATGGGTAAAGTAATACTTTATTTCTTTTCTTTTTCTATTTACCTTTAAGTACGTTACTTCTCTTAAACTTCTTTTTAAAACTTAGGTAACAGTAACTTAACTTATTCTTTTATAAAATAGTCCTCTTTAACAAGTCGGTATTTAAGTTAGTTAGTGAAACGAACTCTGTTATAAAGTTATAACTTAATCTTTACTACTTTATCCTTAGACGTTATGGTAAAGCCTTCGACTTACAAGTCTTTTACTTTATCTATTAACTCTTAATGTTTTTCCTTTAGCTTTTAAACCCTTTATTAATATACTAACTTTATACCTTCTTAAAGGACCTTTAAAGTACTAGTTTAAAGTATACTAACTTTAATATAAAGCAGTTACCTAAGCTGTCCCTTTTCTAGAGAGGTAAGGGTGCTGATTTATTTAGCGTATTTAAAGTGCTTAAGAGTTTTAAGGGGTATAGTTAAGAAGAACTTTCGTTTTTCTAACTTAACTCTTTTAGTTTACTCCCTTTTACCCTTTAAGGCTTACTTTACCGCTTAAGTAACCTAAAGAGCTAGTTCTTTAACTTCTTCCATTATCTTAATAAGGTTTAAGTTAAGGTCCTTTTTAGATTTCCTTAATTCCTAAGCTTATAAGGTAAGGTTTTTAAAGCTTATAATAGTTAATTAAAACATTTCTTCTTAAAGTTAGTCTTTTATAACTTACACCTTTAACTGTCCTAAGTTTCTACTTTAAAGTCAGTTTATAATAACTTACACCTCTGTAACTAACTCTTTTAAGACACCCTTAAAGATTAGATACATTACGTTTTAGAGTTCTTCCTCTTCTTCTCCCTCTTCCTTTAACTTATACTTATTTATTTAAGTATAGTTTTTTTCGTTTCCTATTATTTTAATATAAACGTTTCTTAAGTTAAACTTAACATGCTTTTCTCTATCTAAAACTGGTTTTTAACTAACTTACTTTAATAACAGACATGTGACGACCCTGCAGGCCGTCACCTGGGCCGGAGCGGCCCGACGAATCCCCCGCACAAGGAACAGTGCAGGAAGACAGTACGCACGGTACTGCGCACTGGGCCAGGGGTGCAAAGACCCGAAGCCCCTACGACCAACCAGCAGCTGCTCAGTCTTAGCAAAGGTGCTCACCTACTAAGCATCCGTAAGACCTCTGAGCAGGAGGTACTTAACAGCAGGTTACTCAGTTCCTCACTAAGTAACAAGCCACTAAGCAAGGTACAAAGTACTTCTAGCTAGTTAGTATAAATAATTATAGTTATACCTATAACTACTGTAAGGGACTCTAGTTCCTCACACTAATATTTAATTATTCATTTATATCTTACTATTTAAACTCACCTCTACACATTATAGTAACAGTAACCTATAGTAATATTAAACCCCTATTTAAAAGTGCTAACTTAATAAGCCGTCTTTAAAACACCCCTTACCTATTAACATCCTGCTATACGTTCTATCTTAACCCACATTAATCCTTTTAAGGCTTATGTCAGGTATAGGTCGTAATATGATATTAACGTTCCAGTTCTGAATGCTATTTATTAAATTCTTAGATATTACCTCTCCCTTACTAACATATTAACCTCCAGAAAAGGAAAGGAAATCAAGGAGGTGTAAACCTAACCTCAGCTCTTTACTATTAATAAATTAGTTACATGCTTTAAAGACTTAAACCTTAACTAATAAAGACTAGTTAAAAAGCTTAATAAAACTTTCCCTAAAGATATTAAAAGCTATATTAATCTTATCGAAAAACTTTAAGCCTGACTTAACGCTATTAAGTTAAAGAATAACAACCTTAAGGGCTTACAGAAAAAATAAGTGAAGCTCCCCCTATTATCACGCTTTAAAGGAGACTTTACACAGTTAAAGTCTTAAATAACCCAGCTTTAGAGTTATATTACCTACTATAATAAGCAGTTCTTCAAAGAAGAAGGAAAGGTTAGGTTCGTTGAAGCTTTACTAGATAAAGTAACTGCTTACTAATATAAACCTTATACGAAAACAATTAATAACCTTTTTATAAATAAAGTATAAAAGGAAACCCTTAAGACTTAGGCTCTTTTTAATAACTTTAACATATTTATTAACTAACTCCAGACTAAGTTTAAGGAATTAAACGCCTTAAGGTAGGCTAAGTAACGTTTTATAACCTTAAGGTAGACGTCTTTAATCTTTAAATTCTCTACACGCTTTAAATTAAAAGTAATAAAGACTAAGCTTAGCTAAGAGGCCTTAATAATACTATTCTAAAGCAGTCTAAAGGAATATATTACTGGAGACCTATACTAAGAGGATTAGCTAAACCACCTTTAAGAGTTAGTCAAGATAGCTATTAAGGCCGACAATTAATATTACAATTATTATTATCGAAAGAACTTCTAGAAAAAACAAACCCCTTAATTAAGTAAACTAAAGAAAGGGAATTAATTAACTATAACAGGTTACTACCCTAGGTTAATAGATATTAGTATAGTAAACTATCAGAATCGACTTAACTGTAACAAACCTTAATAATAACAGTAGTAAAAGTAGCTTAAGGACCTATCGTAAGTCTAATACTTTAACTGCAATAAGAAAGGCTATATAACATAATAGTACCTGTCGCTAAAATAAGTCGGTTAAAAACCTGTTCCAGAAGGAGGAAAGCATATTAAGTTTAATTTAAGAGACGTTTATATTAGGATAGTAGGTAACGAAGAAAACTGTATTTAGATAGATAAATATAACTTAAGAGATAAGGAAGAAAAAGAAGAACCTTAAGACGTAATATACCTAATCCTTAAAAGTGTTCTAGAAAAGTCAGCTACAGAGGTGCAGGTCGCAAAAGACCGACTTTAAGGTGGAAACTCAGAACTATTAAAGGTACAGGTTACAAAAGACCGACTTTAAGAAGAGATGTTCCAGTTAGCGGTTATAAGCTTTAAAAACCTTACCCTGTAAGCCCAGGAACTAGGGAAGTTTAAAAAAGACCCTAACTTAAAAATCACTAAAATAGTAAAAGGAGTTAAAGAACTAGCCCTCTAAGCTACTTAAACGGTAAAGTAAACCTTAAAAGGTGAAAGAGAATAAGTTAAAAGAATCGAATTAAAAAAACGGAAGTTCTTCTTAACAGTACCTCCTAAAACTTTTAAACACTTTAAATACATTAAGTAAATCAGCACCCTTACCTCCTTAAAGGAAGGATAACTTAAATAACTACCTTACATTAAAGCCGGTATACCTCGGACTAGTACCTTAAAGGTCCCTTAAAAAGGTACAAAGCAAGTATATTAACAGAGGGTTTAGGAGCTGAAAGAGAAATATTAAGAGTTAGTAAATAAAATAAAGGACTTATAAGTTGAAAGCCTTACTATAACGTTTAAAGACAAAGTAGTAAAGATTAAGTTATAACTTTATAATAAAGTTTACTTTATTAATTAACTTAAATACTAACTTATTAAGGAAAGACACTTTATAAAGGAATAAGTTAGATTACTATTACCTAAGTTTTAAAAAAAGGTTTAGGAGAAATAACGTATATAAAGGTAAGTGAAAGAAGAAAAAGAACAAAGCGTTACTTCCCCCGTTCTATACTTTATAACTGTAATATTAACAGTTAATATTAATTACCTTAATTACAGAGATATATTATAAATCGATTATATATATAATAACTATGCTTTTAACTGGTATTATAAGCTTAAGGCCCTTTATAACCACTTCCTAAGCACATAAAGATAGGATTATGTTATTATAAGGGTAAAATTAGAATTAGTTTACTATTAAGTCTCCTACTCCTTAATAAAAGAGTTTAGTAATAAGCGGAAAGTTACTGTAATTAATTAAACTCCCATTACGTGTTAGTAAGGAGGAGTATTTAATAACTACCTAGTTATAACGTGTTTACTATATCTTAACGGAAAAGTTAAAGAATAGTAAAAACGGGAAGACTATTAACAGATCTAAAAGTAAAAAGACATTACTGTAATCTAAGCTTACAAAGCGTATTATTAATTTGTTAAAGACTTTAAAAATATTATACCGTTTAAAGTTAACTGGACGTTAAAGCGTGAAAACCTAAGAAAGGTTAACTGCTAAGTTTACTAAAGCTGCCTGTTTTTCTAAAAGGAATTAGGAAAAGGCTGTAAGCCCTTTAAAAAGGCTAGAAACCAGTAGTTCGCTAATTAGTAAAAACCTTAAGAAGAAGGAAAGGCATTTAAAGGTTAGGCTAAATAAGACCTTAAGGACAGATAATTACTATAACTTAAATAATAAAGGAGTATAAGTATTATTCTATTAACGTTAATATAACAGACAGAAGAGGGAGGCTATTTAGGGTAAAAGTAGTAATTAATAACAGGAGTGCTTTTAACTTAATATACCCTTTACTAGTTAATTAAAGGAAACTCCTTAACAAAGAGTATAAAGAGGCTATTCCTATATAAAATGGAGAAGGAGGCCTATACTAATATAATAACAGTAAAGTCACTTACTACTTACTACTCTTAATTAAAATAGATAAGGATAAATAATAAATAAACTTTAACGTTATATTAATTACAGGATATAATATAATCCTAAGTCTACTTTAATTAGAAAAGTATAACCTTATAATTAACTAAAGGAGTAACTACCTCGCTTTTAGTAAGTCCTCTAGCTGTAATTACCACTTAGAGAAAGTTAAAAAGGTATTAAACCGTTTTAAAGATATATAAAGTACTTAAAAGTACGTTAAACCCTTAAAACTAAGTATAGTTTAAGTTAAGTTTACTAAGACAGTTAAAGGACTAAGAGGTCTACTATATTACCTAAATGACAATTTAAAAGGTAAGAAGAAGTAAAAAGCTGACTTATAGATAAGTGAAGAAATTAACTTATCTAAAGTACCTGTAGAGTATAAGAAGTTTACCCTATTTTGAAAAAAGATATTACAATTACTAGACTACAGATTATAAGATTATAAAATTAAGCTAAAGTTAAGAGCGAAGCTCTGTAACTTCTAGCCCTATCACTTAAACCCCTAGTAAGTTAAGGCCCTACGGGAGTATATTAATAAAAACTTAAAAAACGGGTTTATTATAAAGTCCTAATCTTTAATAAGGTATTTAATGCTGTTTATCTTACAGAAGGGAAACAGTAAGTTACGTATAGTTATTAATTACTAAACGTTAAATAAAAATATAATTAAGAACTGTTATCTACTGTTACTTATTATAGAAATACGAAAATAGATTATTAAAGTAAATTAGTTCTTTAGTCTTGATTTCCTTATAAGATTTAACTATATTAGAGTAAAGGAAAAGGATAAACATAAAACAGCTTTTCAGACTTATAACGGGTATTACTAATATTATGTTATGCCGATAGGATTAATAAACACCCTTACGACCTTTTAAAGCCTTATTAACAGTGTTCTTTACCCCTTCCTTGACAAGTTTATCTTTATATATTTAAACAATGTTTTAATTTACTCTGAAACTTTAAAAGAACATTAAAAGTATATACGATAAGTTCTAACAGCTCTTAAAAAAGCAAAGCTGATAATAAACCTAGAGAAGAGCTACTTTTATATTTAGGAACTGAATTACTTAAAGTTTAAAATAACCCTTAGAAAGCTTAAAATGTAATTAGAGAAGATAAAGGTAATTAGGGATTAACTTATTTTGAAAAACTAGAAAGAATTATAAGCCTTTATTAACTTTATAAACTTCTACCGCTACTTTATTAAGTACTTTATAAAAATTGTAAGACTACTTTACGAATTTACAGGTGAGGGAAAGCCATTTAAGTGGATTAATAAATAATAAAAGGTGTTTAAAAACCTTAAATACACCTTTATTACAGTATTAGTTCTGGCTCTTCCCGATTTCTTAAAGCCTTTTTAAGTCGAAACAGACTTTTTAAAGTTTATAATTAGCAGAGAACTTAATTAAGTCTAAGATAATAGAAAACGTTACCTAGTTACTTTCTTATTAAAAGGAATTTATAGTTTAGCCCTATAATATCTAATTTATAATAAGGAACTAATAGCAGTTATTTAGTGCTTTACTAAGTAGGTACTGTATTTAAGTAGTATAAAAGAACTAATCTAGGTCTTTTTAAATTATAATAACCTTTAATACTTCTTAATAAAGGAACTTAGCCTATAATAAGCACAGTAGGTAGAGTTAATAGCCTTGTTTCACTTTTAAATCCACTATGTTAAAGGAAAAGATAATAAGTAAACTAATGCTTTTAGTTGGAAATAAGATTATAAGGATGCTAATCCAGTCTTAGTCCCTATTATTATGTTTAATAAAGTAGGAAATAGCACACTGGAATATACATTATAAGTGTTAGATAATTAAATACTAGAATAAACTATTAATATCTGTATAAACTTATAAATAAAGTATAATATCTATTAGTAATAATAGGACTTTTAAGTAAAAAGGTTAATAAAAGGAACCTATAAATATAAGTGCCTATTAGGAGACTTTTTAAGGTATGTATAAGATTATAGTAAGGAGTGTTTAAAGTATTTAAATTATAATAAAATTAGTTATTAGCTAGAATAGCTGCTAGAAGGCGTAGATAGCGTGCCTAAGTTAGGAGTAAGGCTTTAGTATTAAGAGAAACTGTGTATTTATAACTTAAATAAGCGAAAGGAGTACGTTTAGTAAATTTATAAGTCTTAACTTAAGGGATATATAAGCTAAGTTAAAACCCTTACGTAAGCTTAGTAAGTGTACGCTTTCCTAAGAATAAAGAAGCTAGTTAAGGAAGTAGTTAATAACTGTAATATTTATTATAAGAAGTAGAATTAACGTTATAAACTATATAGACTTCTTAAACCACTCCCTATACTACAGGTATTATAAAACTCCATCTTACTTAACTTTATTATTAGGATTCCAGAGTTTAGGGACCCCGTTATAGGAGTTACTTATAACTAGGTCCTTATAGTAGTTAACAGATTAATAAAGTGGGCTTACTTTTTACTAACTTTAAAGGATATAATAGTAAAGTAACTTACTTACGTCTTTAAGAAAAAGGTAGTTTTACAATACCTTTAATTAGATAATATTATTATAGATTAAGATAAGTTAATTATGTTAAAGTTTTAATAAAGATTAATATAAAGAATAAGTGTAAAGAGTAAACTTTTGATAATATTCTACTTACAGACAGATAATTAAATAAAGTAAGTTAATTAAATACTTATAATATATCTTTAAGCTTACGTTAACTTCAAATAAGATAATTAGCTTAAGCTATTATTAACAGTACAGATAGTTTATAATATAACGTTAGTTAAGTTAATAAGTGTGTTATTATTCTTTACTAATTACAGTAAAGAGCTTAAGCTTTATTAAAGCCTACCTACCAGTACCCCCTAAGCTACAATCTGCATAAACTGAATGTAAAAGCTATATAACTACTTATAAGCTAAACTTAAGTTCACACACGAATAAATAAAGAAGTTTACTAATAAATATTAAATTAAGTAACTAGTACTTAAATAAGGACTTTACTATAATAATAAATAAATTAAGGGACTAACTCTTTAAAAGGGGGATTACGTTTACCTTTTTTTATAAAACTTACATTCGAAACAACTTAATAAAAAGCTTAACTTTAAAAAGTACAGACTGTTTTAAATTAAGAAAAAGGTCGTTACCTCTAATTACAAACTAGACTTACCTACTAACATAAAGGTGTAAATTAAGGTGTTTTACGTCTCACTTCTAAAACCTGCCTTAAAGGGAGTTCCTCTGGAAAAGAAGGTCGAGATTAACACTAATAAGGATAAGTACGACGTTAAAGAAATTATAAATTTACGAAAGGGAAAGAACACGTTTAAGTATCTTATTAAATAATTAAATTACAGCCTTAAAAGTAATTTATAAAAGTTAGTTAAAAACCTCAAATACTTAGACCTGATTATAAAGTTCTACTAAAAGAATCCAGACTGACTAAAATTAATAATAAGAACTAAAGATAAAATAAAATCTGACATTTAAATTACTATACTAAAGAGTAAGATTATTATAAGACTTAAAACCTAAAAAGCGGCAAGAAACTCCTTAGTAGACTTAATAAGGAGGCTAGACCTTTAAAGCTTTTAGCGAGCTCTATACGAAAATAAGTTAGTAAAAAAGGGGGCTACCTTTTATGTACTAAAAGGAGGAGTTACAGACTAAGTTAAGAAGAAGTTATCAGCTGTAACAACCCTTTGGAAAAAGAACTAGCAGGTATTCTTACTAAAAAGCCTCCTTAATTAAAGGACTTACTAGCTTCGGGAGGAGCGGTTAGATAGGCCTCCTCCTACTCCTAGAAACGAAGGATCTCTACCTCCCAGCCAAATATGGAAAAAGCTTACTCTTCCATTCTACAGTGCTGGACTTTAATCCGTTTAAGTCAAGTAATAGCTTTATAGAGCTTTCGGGTTTTCAACTCTAAATTCCACATAACAGTGTTATACTCTACGTTAAGATAGCATTTCTCAGAAAGGAGCCGTTAAAGGAAAGCGTCGCTATAACTAAACATATCACATAAAGACAAAGCCTCTGTTAGTAAGTATTTAAAGTAACTGTCTAACTGTGTAATAATAAGACAGGAAAATAATTTTAAAAAATAATAACTATAAGGTAACATTTACAATCTAAAAGTTAAAGTAAAGTCCGTAAGGTTACAGTGATAAAAGGTACTGTTTTTTAAAGTGCGCTTTTACACACAGTTAGCAAGTATAATTACGTTAAAGAAAGGAAACGCTCTTACTAAGGATTCTTTATAAGAAAAGAATGTTAAAGAGGGGGAATTGTGTGACAACCTTATAAACCGTTACCTGGGCCGGAGCGGCCTAACGAATCCCCTGTATAAGGAACAGTGTAGGAAGACAGTACACACGGTATTACACACTAGGCTAGGGGTGTAAAGACCTAAAGCCCCTATAATTAACTAGTAGCTACTTAGTCTTAGTAAAGGTGCTTATTTACTAAGCATCCGTAAGACCTCTAAATAGGAGGTGCTTAGCAGCAGGTTACTCAGTTCCTCACTAAGTAACAAGCTACTAAGCAAGGTATAAAGTACTTCTGGCTGGTTAGTATAAATAGTTATAGTTATGCCCATAACTACTGTAAGGGACTCTAGTTCCTTACGCTAGTATTTAATTATTCATTTATGTCCTACTATTCAGACTTACCTCTGTACATTATAGTAACAGCGACCTACAGTGACATTAAACCCCCGTTTAGGAGTGCTAGCTTAATAAACTGTCTTTAGAACGCCCCTTACCTGTTAGCGTCCTGCCATACGTTCTGTCTTAACCCACGCTAGTCCTTTCAAGGCCTGTGTCAGGTGCAGGTTGTAATAAGACACTGTTATACTATATAACCTTTCTTTCTACAGTTAAAGTATTAGACTTAAGATAAGTCTTTAAATAGTTTTTACTGTTATTATTGTTAAGGTTTATTATAGTTAAGTCGGTTTTAACGGTTTACTATATTAATGTTTATTAGTTTAAAGTAGTAATTAGTTGTAATTAACTAGTTTCCCTTTTTAAGTTTACTTAACTAATAAGGAGTTCGCTCCTTTTAAAAGTTCTTTTGATAATAATAATTATAATATTAATTATCGGCCTTAATAGCTATCTTAACTAACTCCTAAAGATAATTTAATTAATCTTTTTAGTAAAGGTCTTTAGTAATATACTCCTTTAAACTACTCTAAAACAGCATTACTAAAGCCTCTTAGCTAAGTTTAATCTTTACTACTTTTAATTTAAAGCGTATAGAGAACTTAAGAACTGAGGATATCTGTCTTAAGGCTATAAAGCGTTATTTAACCTACCTTAAGGCGTCTAGTTCTTTAAACTTAGTTTAAAGTTAGTTAATAAAAACGTTAAAGTTATTAAAAAGGGCTTAAGTCTTAGGAGCCTCCTTATATACTCTATTTACAGAAAAGTCGTTAATTATCTTTACGTAGGGTTTATATTAATAAACTATTACTCTATTTAGTAAAGCTTTAGTAAACTTAACTTTTCCTTTTTTTTTTTAAAGAACTACTTATCGTAATAAGTAACGTAACTCTAAAGTTAGGTTATCTAAGACTCCAGTTATATAAAGTCTCCCTTAAAGCGCGACGGTAAGGGGAGTTTTACTTATTTCTTTTATAAGCCCTTAAGGTTATTATTTTCTAGCTTGATAACGTTAAGTTAAACTTAAAGTTTCTTAATAAGACCGATACGGCTTTTTATATCTTTAGGGAAAGCCTTATTAAGCTTTTTAATTAATTCCTATTAGTTAAGGTTTAACTCCTTAAGGCGTGTAATTAACTCGTTAACGGTAAGAAGCTAAGGCTAGGCTTAAGCCTCCTTAGGCTCTTTACCTTTTCCAGAGGTTGACATGTTAGTAGTAAGAGAGGGAGGTAATGTTTAGGAATTTAATAAATAACGTTCAGAACTGTAACGTTAGTATTGTATTATAACCTGCACTTAATATAGGCCTTAAAAGGATTAGTGTAGGTTAAGACAGAACATATAGTAAGACGTTAACAGGTAAAAGGCGTTCTGAAGACAGCTTATTAAGCTAATATTTCTAAATAGGGGTTTAATATCACTGTAAGTCGTTATCACTATAATGTATAGAGGTAAGTCTGAAGAGTAGGATATAAATGAATAATTAAATAGTAGCGTGAGGAACTAAAGTTCCTTACAGAGGTTATAGGTATAATTATAGCTATCTATACTAACTGACTAGGAGGTACTTTATACCTTGCTTAGTGGTCTGCTACTTAGTAAGGGACTGAGCACTTTACTGCTAAGCATCTCCTGCTTAGAGGTCTTATAGACGCTTAGTAGGTGAGTACTCTTGCTAAGACTGAGTACCTGCTGGTTGGTCGTAGGGGCTTTGGGTCTTTGCACCCCTGGCCCAGTGCGTAGTACCGCGTGTACTGTCTTCCTGCACTGTTCCTTCTGCGGGGGATCTGTCGGGCCGCCCCGGCCCAAGTGACGGCCTGCAGGGTCGTCACATCACTCCATCGTGGGCACGATGACGTGACAATAAGTACTTTGTACCGGCTTCCGTTCCCCACTGCCGAGATCCTCGAGTAAAGTGCATATATCCTATATGTAGCTTATTCTACTATCTGTTAAGATACTATTATATCTTCCCTGACAAAGCTCCTGAAGGCTTTAAGTAAAGGGATTATATTTAAGCTAAAGTAGAGAAGGCTCTAGAAGATCCAAAGCTGTAGGAGAAAGTTGAACAGCTTCAGAACAGCCGAAGCTAAGTATCCCTGAAAATCCATAACTATAGCTTACACAGATTAAAGGACCTATTGCCTATATAGCTACCGAAAGGCTGTACGATGGAAAGAAGTATCTGGAAGCTAAAGAAGGTTTAGAAGTGAAAGAAGGTCTGGAAGCGAAAGAAGGTCTGGAAGCCAAAGAGCGCCTGAAGTAAAGATTCCACCTACAGGCTTGAATCTGGGGGGGTGTGTCAAAATGAAGGGGTCCCTGGGCATCTAGTCAGCGGAGCTGACTGGATGCCTGGCACAGCCAGAGCGCCAGTGAGCCTCAGCCACTGTGGTGACGAAGCCAAATCCTACAGAATGGTCTATAAAGAAGGAGGTTCTGGCTGGAAGCCAGAACCACATAAGTAATTGAATCACATACGTTGTTTCTAAGAGTGCCAGCGCTTCTGACACGTATGCGAACCGATCCCGGCAATGCATTAGCACTTCTAGAACCTTCCACCTCCCTCTGATTAGATTAACACAGCTGTAAATGTCTAATGGGCTTTACTTATCAGACCTCTTAGCGTTGACTAGAGTGATTACTCAGTGTGAGGCTCCGTACCCGCACGTGGTTTCACACTGTGGCGTCTGCAGGGATACGTCGGTCTGGTCCGGCTTACGAGTGCGGCCTGCAGGTTGTTACAAAAATAAATCTAAAAAAGATGTCCAGGCCGATTTTAACTAATAAAAGGCCTAAGCTTATGAAAAATATATACTAAGTTAGAACTTTATAAAATTTAACTTAGAATATAATTTTTTATAAGCTAGGCCCTTTTATTTTATAGAAAAAAATAACAAAAGTAAAAATTTTCATTTTTTTCTTTGTTTTTTTCTTTTTATTTTACTATATAGTATAATAACAATAATACTACGTTATTAGAATAAAAACTATATTATTAGAATGGCTTTACTTTTTGAATCTAATGGTGTGGTTTTTATAGTGGTAGGATTATTTATCTAATTCCTAATAGTATGAATAGTTAAAGTTTTCTTATATATTATAATAACTCCTCTCCTTTTCCACCTTATAGATAGGACAACACTACTAAAGTAATATCATTAAATTGCCCTATATTTTGCCTATATAGTGGTATTCATTATTTATTTTATATAATTATTATTGATTAATAATTAATAGTTTTATCATTATAGCACTGTTACTTTCCACTTTTCTATGCCTACAGTTCGTGCAACCTAATAAAACCTATACTAGTAGGTAGCCCTAAATACGGGCTATAAAATGATGTTTTGTTTATAATTTTTGAATAACTGGTTGGCGGGATGCAAGCCTTTGAATATTGGAAGGCTGGCAAAAGGGTGGCCAAAGTGGTGGTTGGTGGGCCGAAATGACACTGAATGCGGAATCGCGCAGATTAGATAAGTGATGTGGAGCTAACCCCTCCTCCCTCTTGTCTGGGCGTCAGGCAGGATTCGCGAACCCGACAGTATCTAACGTCGGAATCCGTCGCCTTCCTGGCCAGTGCCACACTGCTGCGACCGGGGGAGCGCAAATCATTCTTAACGGCATAAGCAGCAAGCGAACAAGTAAACAAGGACGAAATGAAAGTCTACCGGCTTCGCAACTTGCCCCACGGTGCGGACAGGCAGCAAGCAGCCGAACTGCTTGCAGCTTGCGCAGCGGGGGTCGCCCAGCACACAATCCGCGTTTTCTCAATCGCCCACGTGATCGACCCTTGGACACGGCCTCCCACCAAAACAGCCACCCTGACAATCGCTAACTTCGACGTAGAAGCTCACGCGCAATGGAGCTCCGGCCCTGGGGAGTGGACGCTGCATACCCCAGGGCTCCCTGAGCCACTCGTTCTGGATGAGCACTTCCACGGGTTTACTCCCTTGAACGAAGTCGACCCGGAAGCCCACAGGTTTGAGTAACTACCCATTCTCCCCTACTTACCTAGCCCCAACCTCGCTTGTGCTGACTGGGATACAGTTGTATTGCCGTTTCGGGCCTGGCGAGCCACCCGTTCGGGTCCTGGCAACCGCACGGGGGCGACAAGTCCTACATGTGGATTCGCGATAAGCTGACGGCCTGTCACCCTGCCATCCGATTTTCCACGTACGGCTACGATACGAAGCTGTACCCGAGCGCCTCCTTCCAGTCTGTCCCTGACCTCTCAAACTCCCTCATCAGTGCTCTAAAGGGTTGTGGATGGTCATCACCTAACGCAAAACCCCTCATCTTTCTTGCTCATAGCCTTGGAGGAGTGGTGCTGAAACAGGCTATGGTGATGTTGGCAGGTAGCGGGCAGACGGAGGCGTTTATCTTATCGCTGGTACGGGGCGCTATCTTTTTCGGCGTTCCCAGTCGGGGTATGCCAATGGATGATCTAAAAGTGATGCTCGGCACGCAACCTAACGCAGAGACACTCGTCAAGGAAATCTCTGATACATCTAACTATCTTGAATCCTTAGAGAGGCAGTTCACGGGGATTTCACTTCTTTCTAAAGTTACGTTATTCTGGGCATACGAGACCAAGATAACCCCAACTATTATCGAGGTAAGTCAGCTTAGCTCTGCCTTTCTATGTTTAAGACTCACCTTTCACGCATCGTTAGGAGAGCAAGGGTAAATTCAAACGGTCCGGCGCAGGCGCGATTCTCGTCACCAAGGCGTCAGCGACCGCGGGGCGTTCCAAGGACGTACCACTCAGCACAATCCAAATTGACGAAAACCACTCCGATATGGTCAAGTTCAGCCTCGGTGACCAAAGGGTCCACATCTTCGCAAGCAAAATTAACGAGATTTGCGGCACCCCTCCGTTGTCTGTCCCTGCGGCTGTGGCTCGTAGTCACGATCGAGCCGCTACAGGCGAGCCAGGCATCATGATTGCAGACCAACAATTGGCCGCTCTGGAAGTTCCACAGTGGGCGGACAACAGTAAGTCTAACGTGTTACCCAGAACAGTCTAAATTCGCTGCACCTACACACCGTCCGAAAGATCGTCACACATCCAGCTAACAAATCCCTGCAGGAATCCTAGAATCTCTCGGTGACCCGGAGCTTAACTCTCGCGTCCAGCAAATTGACTCGAGGTCCAGTCACACATTTGATTGGACCTTTGACGATCCGTCGGCTGGCTTGTCTCAGTGGCTTCGACGCGGCCGTGGCATTTTCTGGATCAGGGGCAAGCCGGGGTCGGGGAAATCGACCCTGATGAAATTCATCCACTACGACCCAAGAACCATGGAACTGACGCGCCGATGGAAATCTACAGCACGACAAGTACGCGCCAGCTTTTTCTTTCATTACCGGGGCACCGTACTCCAAAAGTCATTCGACGGTCTCTTACGGGGCATCATCAGCCAATTACTTGCAGCGGAGCCCAAGTTGTTAGCCATAGTGCGGTCAAGCCTCAGCAAACTTTACACTCAGCAAGCTCAGCAACGGCGGCTGGGAAGCTTGCGAGCGGATATCCTTTACTTGATGGGGACTGCCGGTCTTCACAGAGGAACGAATTTGGACAGCATCGTCGATGATATTGTACAGAATCAGGATGCAACATCGGCCCTGCAGACGGCCTTGACCTCTTGTCGCAACCAGTATCGCAGCTCGGACTATGTTGACCTTGAAGAATTTGACGAGCTCGAGGTTCAACTATTGCGCCGAAGGGATGAAGTTCTACGCCAAGGCCGAGCACCTCGCATTGAGGACTTCTTAGATTGCGGACATCGATCTTACACTGAGCTTCAGGTTAATGTTCGTCGAACCCTTGTCTCGAATTGGCTAAAAGAGCTCGATTTGGGTGCCAAGCTTCGCGAAGTCGTGAAGGATCATGCCGCGCAAAGGATGAGCCCAGAACCTGCGGCGCAGCTTTCGGAGTCTATTCAAGCAGCTCTCACAATGGTGATAGACAACCAGCTTCGACGTGATAGGCTCCGCCTCGACATCCAATACCGATGGTCGAGAGAAAGACTTGAGGATCTTCTTCGGCAGATTTGCGAACAAGATATCTTTGATCTTGATCTTTTTCTTTTTCTCGATGCATTGGACGAGTACGACGGACGCCCGGAGTTTATATCACAGTTTCTCCAGGATCTCTCTGAGGAAAACGCCTTTCCCAGGACCAGGATCAGAGTCCTATTTTCGAGCCGACCTTGGCCCATATTCCAGGAAGAGTTTGCAAGTTGTCCTGGCTTCCCAATTCATGACTTCACACAGGATGACATCCGCAGCTACTGTATCACAAACATCCCCAACAACCTCAAAGCAGCATGCGACGTCAGGCAGCTCGTGGAGGATATTGTCTCACGGTCCAGAGGAGTATTTCTCTGGGTGAAGCTCGTCGTCTCGGATCTTCAGAGAGCAATCGCCGATGGGAACTCCATGTCCACAACGTCGGATGTCAACGGCTGGCTGCGGCAGACTCTCGACTCAATGCCCGATCAGCTGGACGACTATTACGAGACAATAATTCAACGGATATCTCCTGGACTCCGCTGGAGGGCTTATGTGGTTTTGGAGACACTGGCAAGGTCTAACTTCGTACTGTCGCCGCATCGCCTTGTCCAGATAGTGCGTGCGTCAGAGAAAGCGACAACAACTCAATACGCTCCGATATCAAGGGACAATGAGACTTCTGCCGAAGAGATGGTACGAAACGTTTCAGGTGGGCTGGTAGAAATCTTTGACAACTCACAGTACGAAAACTCTCAACTGGTTCAGCTTATGCATCAAACAGTGAAGGACTTCGTCCTAGCGCCTCGGTTTCGGTACATAGTGCTTGGGAAAACCCGCGCCGAGCTGACTGAAGAAAACGGACACTCCTTCATCATCAAGGCTCTTGTACAATCGGCGGCAATCGAAGGCGATACGTGGTTACGTGAGGAGAAGGGCCGACTCTTGAATCATTTACGCCAGGCCGAGAAAACCACTGGCGTCAGCCAGCATGACCTCTTATACAGCGCTGATCCCCGCTTTCTCGACGAGATTAATGTCGTATCCGCCCTGACGCTTGCTGTAAAAAGTGGTCTACAGCTTTTCATCGAGGACGCCGTTAGAAGAGATCCGCAGGTTATCATGAAATGCCCTTGGTCATTGCTGAACCACCTGCTGTCTGGCATTCACAGCGGCCTACCACTGGAAGACGCCACCGGAACGCTTCAAAGCCTCTTAGCCAGGGGCCTGGTATTGAATAACAACATGGGCAGCCTCATATCGCTTCTGGAGAAGACGGGACCTTGTGACGGAGACACCTGTGCTACACTGGCATGTGTCGTCGCGGATCACATTAAAGACGTCAATGTTCCCATCCGTTGGGAGCTTCGTTTGCGGGAAGGTCAGGTGGTTGAGTTTGCTGGCGAGATGATTCATATTTCTCCTCCTCCGGTGGCAGCTCGGCTTCTGGGTCGTGGGGCAAATCCAAACGCCCTGGCGAGACACGCAGAGACACAATGGTCTCCATTAGACCACATGATTCAGTATCCAACACTCCATCCCTCGTCACCATCCTATCTCTACGAATTGGCTGAGCTCTTTCTTCGCTACGGCGGGAAGCTCTACAGTACCACAGTCGTGGAATGGGACTTGTTTCTGCAACATATAAGCGTCGAAGGCTTTGATATCAGTATCGATGCCGGGGATCAATTTTGGCGCCCCTTAACCGCCCTCGAAAGTCATGAGACGGATGGCCTGCGCAACACAGTTGGTATCGTGTCTGGAACTGATGGCGATCATCAAGGTCGGGGCCACATACACAGGATACGCACACGCTGGATACGGAGAGGAGGCAGGAGGTAACAGATTGTTATTATTCTCCACATAAGAGTTGTTCTTTGTACAAAATTGAAATAATAAGTGGTGTAATAGAGGTTTATGGACTTATTGAAAAGAACACCATAGTTAACACCTAGCAGACTGCATCCATTCTTGAAAATAAATATAAGGTTAAGACATTAAAGAGTACTTGACGGAAACTTACCTAAACTGAATTTTCTCTCCATTTAAGTATATCTCAATGCGATAGTTATACCTTGCGTTATACGCGAAAAGCTTCGCTCTAGTGTATCTGGTACATGTGGCTGTGACTGCTTCGGAGAGTAAAATCCAGTTTTAAACCGCTATGCCTAGCGTTAAGTTTCTAGTTGTAACGGTACCTAGCTTAGGTTAGGTGTAACGACCCTGCAGGCCGTCACTTGGGCCGGGGCGGCCCGACGAATCCCCCACAGGAGGAACAGTGCAAGAGGACGGTGTACACTGTCCAGACGCACTGGGCCAGGGGTGCAAAGACCCGAAGCCCCTACGACCAGTAAGAAAGTGCTTGGTGGTCCACAAAGACTGACAACACCAAGCACCGCTCAGTTGACTGCTTGGCCGTAACTGCGTGGTGCACCACTAAGCATAACGGACCAAGCAAGGTACAAAGTACCTTCCGTCCAGCTAGTATAGATAGCTATGGTTGTGCCCACAACCACCGTGAGGGACTCTGGTTCCTCACGCTAGTATTCAATTGTTCATTTGTGTCCTACTGTTCAGACTCACCTCTGTGCATTATAGTGACA
>Ga0247760_1000188_pt1 | contig 68487 bp, 81 predicted proteins | sample UWRJL171409R4_FD_179936 | JGI IMG/M metagenome (GOLD analysis project Ga0247760, IMG submission 179936) | Plant litter microbial communities from Arlington Agricultural Research Station in Wisconsin, United States - UWRJ-L171-409R-4 | ecosystem: Environmental > Terrestrial > Plant litter >... | reverse complement strand
TTCGCGTACAGGCCGGCTGGCAGCTATGACGCGCGAGGACAGATGCGATGGAGGGCGCGTCCTTGCGTAGGATCGCGTAGTGCCGGAGCGGCCCAGAGCAGCGCGCGCAGCTGGTCGAGAAGCTGGCCGAGCTGCTGGCTACCACCCACACTGTACTGTGTAGGCGGCATCCAGGAGGGTCCATTTGCTATTTTGCGACCATCGAGATCTGCAGCCAACGGATATTCCCACGGTCGCTGCGAGGCGTCGGCGGACGGGTGCGCTTGGTTGCGCTGGGCTGGGTCCCAGAATCCTTCCCAGTGGTCGCATCCCTGTCAGCAAGACTTCGAGCCTGCACGCAAGTCTGCAAGCCTGGGGAGATGCTCCTACGCGTAGCGCAAACTCTAAATTCTGGGCCCGCCAAAAAACCTCCATGGCTGGTCACGGCCAGGAGAAAAAAAATCCAGAAGCATCGCTCTTACGCGCAACAAAGAAGAAAGCCATCTCGCCGTCACAGCTGCCGAAGCGATTCTGTCGTCATCGTGGACACGCGCAGGGGGGCGTGCGGGCCACCTGCAACGAAAGATGGAAAGACGCCCGAAGAGCAGCCGGCCCCAGGCCACGAGCCACCACGGACCACACAGGCCAAGGCCACGGCGAGAATGACATCGCGCTTTCTCGCTCCTTCCCCCCCTACCTGCCACCCCTGCACATCGCCCACCGCCCACCTCCCGACCGCCCGGTCGCTCGCCCCCTGTTCCCTTCCCTTCTGTGCCCGCTTCTGGAATCGGCATAGCGGAGGGAGCGCTGCCCGGGCTAGCTTGTCCATCATCTGCTACGCCGGGGCTCTAGCCATGCGAGTGGCCGACGTCTTCCTTGATCACGGCTCCACCCACAGGAAGCACTAGTTCGACGTCAACCCGGCCTTGGCGGAACCACTGCGGCCGAGCTAGGTCTCCTTGCTTTTCTGTTGGACGCCTCTTCTTAAATGTCCTCAGACCCTGGGAGCACTCTCGCGTCTGCTGCTCGATGCTCGCCTAATCCCAACCCTCAAGGCTTCCGTAATCCTCACCGGTTTGTCAAGTCAGCCCTCGCACTTCACTGATCAGACGCCAACGAACGAACGTCTGCCCCGATAGCAACCAGATATACAGACAGACAATAGACCAATAGACCGGCCGAACAACCGACCAACCGACCGAGCTGACCAACCGACGACGCCCCGAGACGCGGACGACACCGCCAAGTCCAGCGCCAGACACCAAGATGACGAGGTCTCCTTCGGCGGAGCCTGCAAAGGTCTCCAAGAGGAAAGGTAGGCAGCTACCGGCGGGTCCCATCCCGCCCCCGGGACAGCAGACATGATGAGACACTACGGGACAGGACAAGACCGACTAACACTCCATTTCTCGCCGCCAGGTACTAGAAGCGTGTCGACCCTCACACCCTCCCAGCTCGCAAGGAAACGAGCAAACGATCGGGAAGCCCAGCGCGCAATCCGCGCCCGCACCAAGGAGCATATCGAACGGCTAGAGCGGGAGCTGGAGGAGTACAAGAGCCGCCAAAGTCGAGACGAAACGATCCAGAGCTTGTTGAGGAAGAACAAGGCCCTGGAGCGCGAGCTGCTCACCGTGAAACAAACCTACGGCATCCAGGACCGCCCGTATCCAGCACCAGGTATGTATCTGAGGGACACGCGCGACACTGCGTACTGTGGTTTGACACTCGCGGATCCAGGCTACGACATTGATGGGCTCCCGCCCGCTGGATCCGGGGTGTCCAGCCGGGCTTCTTCTTTTGGCAATGGCTCAGGTGACTACAATGCAACGCCCGGGTTCGGGCCATCCTATCTCCCTACGCCCGAGCCCTGCGAATCGTGGCCTTCAGTGGTGCCCGTTTCCGCGGTTTCCGTGCCGTCCGTGGTTTCAAGCCCGTGCTCATCAACCGGGCATCCGGAAGATTACGTGCCGGGCTATATTCCCACGAGCGTGCCGGCATCGATGATGGGTGGTTCCGTCGTTCCGTCTACGAACATCTCTTGCCTCGAAGAGCCAAAGGTGGAGTTCGAAGACATTGATGCCAGTAAGCATATTCGTGATGACAAACAAACTCGAGGCTGTTTTGGCTAAGAGGTGTCAGCACCAGCAGATCATGGATATCCGCAGCCCAACGTTCAGCATTCTTCGGCATATCTGCAGCAGCAATCGTGGCCCATGTATCCGCCGCCGACGTATTACTCGCAATCTCCAACACTGTGACTCGGCTGAAAGACTGCGCTTTAGGGCTCGGCAGTTTCATCCTCGGTCCACCAACTCAGTGGCTGATGGGCTGACGGCGGACCGAGAACCACGAAAGTCAGTTTCTGAGACCTCGGAAAGGGGGCATCCAAGTTTGGGGGGCGAACTAAACAAATACCCTTTCGAGGGAAGCTGGCTTGCGGGATCGACTTCACATTTTCTCTATGGATAATTGGCAACATCGCAGGGCGCGGCTGAAATGCCCCTTTTGCGCGGTCGACAACGGCGGTGCCCGTACAGTCGCGTTCTCTTCACAACGGCGGAAATTGTGACTTTTGCGGAAAGGGTGGAGTAAAGGGTACTACAGCATGGGAGTTATGTCGGGTCAAGGTAAATAACGCATGGAAAGGAAATTGGGCATTCCAACCTGGGCCTGACATACAGGCAGGTTGAGTATATGGGTGGTCATTTGAGCATTTACCATGGGCAATGTCGTTTTAGCGATCATATCTGGTTCTGCACTGCGTGGGGGATCAAAACTAATGCCATTATGAAAGGAATCTTGGGCTGAGCGCGCCTCACATCGCAGAGGTTGCCATAGCAGCTCCAATTAAATAAAAAAGCATATAGAATCTTGCTTGGATGTATTAATTAGAAGGGTAGCTGGCGTCGTGTATCAACAACTATCGGCGCTATGGGATGTCGTTGTAGCTGACCCCACGATAAAAATAAAGATAATTAAAGAAAGAAAGAAAAAGGGCAAAAAGAACCATATGACGGTGTGGCACAGTACTTTCCTCGAAAGACGTTATTTTCACAAGCACGCTTACAACCGCTTCTGAGAGAGAGAGAGAGCTCAAGCCACGAGACGACGGACGGACACATGCAATGCATGTAAGCAACGTTAACCAAGCGTACTTTTCTGGTAGGTTACAAAAAAATAAAGATTAAAAATTTAAAATAAAATAAAATAAAAGGGAAAAGGGGAAGTTCGAGCCTGTTCAGGCAGCCGCCCTCTTGATCGGTCGTCTTCTTTCCGACATCCCGCACAGCAGGGCCAAAGGCGAGGGGGTGGTGATCGAGGAAACCCACTTCATCACCATCTCTCACTGCCCGAACCAAGCTCTAGGAGGTATCTATCTGCTAGAACCCATCTCGAGATCATCTCGAGATCATCAGCAGATTGGGTTCTGTCTGGGACCGCGTGGAGGCGCAGAGGCCCCCGTCTCCTCCAGAGCCCCACCGCGAAGGCAAAGCCCGACTGCTGCTACCCCTGCCCGACCAGGCAAGCCGGTAGCAGTGTAAGACGTATTCTACGAGAACTGATCGAGTTTGATCCGGGAAAGCGCGGGCTTCTATGTGTGGGGCGGTTAAGCTTTGAGATAGTGGCTGAAAGCCTGAAACCCTATGGAAACCCTATGGGGCTCTGAGCTATGATTGCATGGAAGACGCACAGAAAACTCTGCTCACGGGGCGAAGCACGTGTGGCAGATTTCGTCCTCAGCCGACGTTTTAGAGGGGGCATCGGACGGATGTCTTGGCAACTGTCGCCAACTCCCACTAACCGCGAGAGGCTTGATCAGGTTGATCCTACAGCCCAGATACTTGGACATGGAGCACAATGGGCTTACGGGAACGTGAAGTAACTGTAACAGAGACATCCGGGATAACTTACCGCCTGATGAAGAGTTTGGGTGCCCCGTGCAGGAAGTGCGTGGTTTCTTCTTCCCTGCTTCTGGCCGTCTCCATACTAATCCACTTTGGAGCCATCATAGGATGGAGCGAAGAACGTTTTAGATGTCTCCACCAAAACTAGATGCGCCAGGATATCCCGACGCAGAGCGCATCCAGGATGGCAAGACGTATTATTGAGAAGGGGACTTGGGCGGGCCTGTGCTACTGCGGTAGGTATCCGCACAACTTGCTCTCCTGAGAAGACGAATGGTGGCGCTTCTAGAACGAGCTAGGATCTCGCAGGCCCAACAAACAAATGGCATGAAGGTGTTGCAAGCCACTTGGAAATAAGCGGGAATAGCGCCGCTGGGGAGCTACAACCCTAAAGAAGCCCCCTTAGCATTTTTGATGAGCACTTGACTCCTCGGGAGGAAGCCACTGGGGATTATCCTTGGCGTGGCCGCAGATCCGCTGAGCGACGGTGTCAGACCGACTGTTTGCGTGTTCGGCACTGCTGGTCGCTAGGCGATTCCGTCGACCCGAGCAAGTGACTGTTCGCACCTCGGCTCGTAGCCGTCGAGGGTTGTTGCGAGCAAAAGCGACCGGTCGGTACCCTGCCATCGAGCTCCTGGCTTCATGCCGGAGCCGAGACCATATATCCTCCAACCCCAACCGTGCATAAGCTTCTCTGAGTGCGCGGCGGGCCCATCTGTTGGGTGCCCAGAACGTGGGTGATTCCCCTGCCCCATCGCACGTGAGGAAAGCATACTGTGTGCGGTCCTCAGGCTTGTAGCGAGGGACCGAGCCCGCTTAGAGCAGCGCCACAGCCGCCGTAAACCTCATATTTGGTTGGTGACACTGAGGGACGGTCGCTGGCTGGGAGATCAATGGAACTCCGCTCGGTCGCGGGCCGCGAGCTGCCCCATGAGAGATGCAAAGTGAATTCGATAACCACAGTGTAGCTCCAGGGCCGAGTGGACACGGTGATGGTGGTGGATCTAGAAAAACGGGGGGCGCATGTAGTGCACGAAAACACTGCGCAAAACTCAACGGAGCGAAGTTGGCTTTTGGTGCAGAAAGGTCGGGTCGCTTCGGGCGCCCGGCTTGCTCCGTGGACGAGGTTCATTCTGTCGGATGAGGCTCAAGGCACTCGTGCTGTATTCCGGGCTTGGCAGACACGGCAGATCGAAAGCCAGCAGCACAAGCTCAACGCCAGACCCAGGGCGGCAAGGGATGGACGCGCTCTACCGTCAGCACGGACAGCGGATCCGGTCTTCGACGGTGGGAGGGTTCCTCCGGGGGCTTGGGTACCAAACAGACAACCAGGTTCCGAGGGGTAGCGAGAATGCTCCGAGCGGATCCTGCAGCATCTGCATCTCGATCCCGCTGGCCGCTGCGTTTGCGGCCGTGTACTCCGTACATCCTCGATGTATTACGTACTTCGCGATGGCTTGCGTTGAAGTCGGTGAGAGCGGGCAGAATGCAGATTTTGTTCGGCGCTAGAAGGGAGGCACCGTCAGCTATCTCACTCTCCATTAGAGTCGTTTGGTGGGGACTTTGCTGGCGGCATTTACGTATTCTGACTTGTGTGCTTGTTGGTTTGTGTCTTTCATTCCCGCATTGCAAATTCTGGCGGCCTCGGCAGGGCAGGTTGGATTGTCGACCGTCGTCTACGGTTTGTGAGAATTAGGTTGAGAATTAGGTGAGGAAAGCGCGCAGGCCAGCGCTGGAGGCGAATTTGCACTGTGTCAAAGGCTCAGCACAGGGCACCCCTCCCCCCCACAATGACTCTCCGCAGTCACAGTGCGTCGGCGACCACCAAGCATCGCAGCTTGGCACGGCCATGGATGCCTTGTCCAGTCGCCGCGATGGTCTCACCCGCACCCGACAGCTAATGCAGGTCGAGAACCTTGGTGCACCGGCCTCTCCGGCCACCCTGGCCTCATCGGCAAGGGGCGGCGGGGCCAGCGCGTCTCTGGTCCGGGCGGCGAAAGAGGGTGTGAAACCGGCCTCCCCGCTCAGCTCAGTCCCTTCGCCCCGAGCTGAGACAGACAAGTACAGCCCCGACGCGCCCGGAGCCGGTGTTTCTCCGTGGACGGCAACGACACCGCCCCTCCCCATCGCCAGTCGCTTGCCAGTGGGACTGGGGACGGGACCCGGCTCCTGACCGGTTTCATGCAGGACCACGTGGCACACAAGCACGTCATTGGCAGTTGGCCGGTGCGGAACCGACAACCGGCTTCGCCCCGCACCACATTGTCAATTCTGCATGTCAGCACAGCACTCTAGAACGCATATGCATATGCAAATCCACGGCCATACGACAGCCAGACGAGGGCGGTTGCGTCAACCAGTTGCGGCGGGCGCACTTCAGGGCTCATGTACATACTACCGTGTATACTGTAGCTGTCATCGGATAACAGGGTTCGGAAGGCGCATTCCATCTCTTACCTAGGTACGGTACCCATCCCTCGCAGCCACCGACGCCAGAGCTGTTTGTTGCTCGCCTACCTCGGTCACGTCGCCGTTGCCGTTGCCGTCGTCCTCGCCGTCTCCACTCCGGCGTTCAGTCCGCCCATCGTCCCCCAGACCTACGGCGCCGCACCCAACGGCCCCCTGAATCGTGCGCAGGCGTTCCCCAACACCAGCACTCGCTCGCGCAGCCTTTTTTGATGCAAGACGGCCTTCGGGACGCCGACGGCGAGCATGAGGATGAAGCCCTCGAAGCAGCTGCCGACGTCGACTCGGAGAAGTCGTCTGTAATCTCCGACGACGAGGACGATATAATCGAGGATTCCAGATGGGCCGATCTCGAATCCCGGCCATGGAGCGGAACACCGACCCGCCCCGGGAGCCCCAATGCGCCGCGCGTAGTCACATATGGCATGCAAGGGCGAACGCTGACCCAAACACGCGTTCCCCAGGCCAGCAAGGATGCCACGGCTGTCACTTGGAGCGACCTTCCGCGGAAAGACCAGCTCATCGTGCTCACGCTTGCTAGGCTGAGCGAGCCCCTTGTCCAAACGTCTCTGCAGGTATCTGCCGTTGCTGATCCGACGCCCTTTGCCTCCTACTGATCGTCTGCTAGTCGTACATGTTCTATATGTTGAAATGGTTCAGCCCAGACTCGCCAGACTCGGTCATCTCCAGCCAGGCTGGCATTCTGCAGTACAGCTCCTCATGCATCCTATCTCCAAACGCCCGGCGCGAGACCTGACGATGATATGGCTGTAGTGCTAGCTTCACCGCTGCGCAGTTCTTGACTGCCATGCTGTGGGGCCGGCTCGCGGACTCGAGCCGATTTGGTCGCAAAACGGTCCTGATGATAGGGCTCGGTGGCACAAGTAGGTCAAGACACTCAGCCATTGGGCGCTTCCGGTCGTGTAACCACTGCCTAACACGTCCGCTAAGTGCTCTCCTGCGTTGGATTTGCCTTCTCGACCTCTTTCTGGCAAGCATTGTTCTTCAGGTCTCTGGGCGGCATCACCAATGGAAATGTTGGTGTCCTTCGGACCATGTAAGATCAAACTCCGCCTTTAGCGTGTATTGTGCCGTGATGCTGACCCTTTCGAAGGATCAGCGAGATTGTCAGAGAAAAGAAGTACCAGTCCAGGGCCTTCCTGTTGTTGCCCATGACTTTCAACATCGGCGTCATCATAGGGCCTATCCTCGGCGGAATCCTCTCAGATCCCGCGCGGACGTATCCATCAATCTCCGGCGACGTCGAGTTCTTCAAGCGCTTCCCTTACGCCGCGCCGAACCTCCTCTCGGCGTTCTTTCTCCTCTCCGCCATGACTTCCATCTGGCTCTTTCTGGAAGAGGTTAGTACCCCGCAAGTAGCTCCAACCTGGCGACCTCGCTGACAGCTACAGACACTCGACTCACGACTCGAGAAACGCGATTGGGGCATTGAGATCCGCCGCAAGATACTCGCGTATTTCTCTCGCAAGACACCCTCTACAGCCTACGCCTTTCTCTCAACCCGGGACACCAGCACAGACACCGAGCTGTCACCGTTAGACAACACACCGGATTCCCCACCACCGTCCGCCTTCGGGAACCGAACCCGCGCAGGGCCGCACCGCCGCCGCTACACCCAGCGACTCGCCTTCCGGCGCATCTTCACGCGCAACGTCGTCTTCACCCTGCTCTCCAGCTTCATCATGGCCTTCCACGTCGGAACCTTCAACTCCCTCTGGTTCGTCTTCCTTTCCACCCCCGTCTACGACCCAACCAAACCCCCCTCCTCCCCGCACGCCCACCCGCGCAACCCCCCCTTCATCTTCACCGGCGGCATGGGCCTCCACCCCCGCGAAGTCGGCCTGGCCATGGCAATCCTCGGCGTCCTCGGCATCGCCCTCCAGCTCAGCATCTACCCCTGGCTGTCCGGCCGGCTCGGCACCATCCGCAGCTGGCGCATCTTCCTCATCGGCTTCCCCTTCGCATACTTCTTCGTGCCCTTCCTCAGCCTCGTCCCCAGCTCCGAGGCCAGTCCCCCGCCGAATCCCAAGAGCGGAATCGCCGTGTGGGTCGCCATCACGGGGGTGCTTGCGTTTCAGGTCATCGGGCGTACATTTGCGCTGCCGGCGCAGACAATCCTGGTGAATAACTGTACGCCGCATCCTAGCGTGCTGGGTACCGTGCATGGCATAGGGCAGAGCGTCAGTAGCTTTGCGAGGACTGTTGGTCCGATTCTCTGTGGGTTTCTGTACGGGTTGGGTCTGGACAGGGGAGTTGTTGGTGCTGTGTGGTGGGGACTCAGTGGCGTCGCGGTATGTGGTCTTGTAGCTAGCTTCCTGGTGAGAGAAGGGGACGGGCATGAGATATGGTTAGAAGGTGATGATGAGCATGAGTAATAGAAGGTGTTGATGATGATGATGATGAGTAGATGGTAAATACTACATAGATGTTGCCCTTTGCCGGCATTTACAATACAAAGAATCACAAACACACATGTTATCCATCTGAAGGTCACGAAACAACACACACACACATCTCGGTTCAGATACAGATACTCCTGCAGATTTCGTTGGCTCCAATCATTTCAGATAATATCATCGGCACGATAAACCGGGAAATTTAAATAAGAAGCCACGACGGCGGCCGTCAGAAGATGTAATAAATTTCTCAATACACTCTCCCCATTGCCCCCGCATTGCCCCTCTACAGCCAGGGATCCAAGCAAAATTACGTTGTAGAGGCGGCATTGAGAGGAACGCTTCCCACGCCGCGACATGCTCGAGCTGAGGGGCATGGCGGCGTGGAAGCCTACCACAGGACGTCTTATCCAAACCATCCGCCGGCTCTCCAGCATGCCGTTGCGCTGGCGGCGTTCGATACCGTTGTGTACTGGGTTTGTCTGTGGTGCCGAGGTTAGCTTTGGGCTTGCTTTTATGTGAGGTGACTTTTCGCGAGGTTACGTACCCGACCCATACGGTTCCGGAGAGGTGGGTTGTCCGGTAGACAATGTCGGTCTGGGTGATGGCTGCAGTGTTTCCGCGGACGACGGTAACTGTGACGCCTCCTTGGTTTCCACCGCCCCCCTGGCAGATGGTAGAAGGAGCAGGGGTGCTATGGGATGTTGTCAGCATTGGTAATAAGATGGGGAGAGGGGTGGAGGGGGAGAGGGTTCGTGGCATATTTCTCAGAGGTAAGGTCTTACATGGTAGCGGTGACGGTCCGGAGAACTGCATCTTGTTGTCAGCATCGCGATCGCCAGATATAAGATGGAGAGTTGGGCATTTTGCTTACCATTCTCGGTGACAGTCCTGCCCGGGATCGTTGTCTGGAGCGTGCTGGTGACGGTGTAGGTGGTCTGCGTGTACGTCGACGTCACGGCAGCCACGGCGCCAATGGCGGCCACGGTGGCAACATCTCGCTTCTCTGCAGCAACGGTTGGGTTAACAACCTCATCGGGTCGCTGGCCCGGCCCAAATGTCTGGCAGCTAGCGCCAAGGCAGAATGAGGCCGAGGGGGCAGAGGGGAACCCACTTCCTGGGTAGTGGCAGGTGGCGGTTGAGGTCAGGGTAGTCTGCCACTGGCTTGTCACCTGCCCATCGGTCGCTGTCCGGAGGATTGTCGACTGGACCGTCACGGTAGGGCCTTGGTTGTAGTTGGTGACCGTTCTTGTGGGCACGGAACCACCAGCGCAAGCCTGTGTCACCGTCTGTGGGACGAGGATGAGGGTCTGGGTCTGCGCAACCGTTTGAACAACAGCTATCTGGGAGTTAGCGGTGATCTCAAGGCGGACCAAAAGGGGGGATGTTAATTACTGGATCCCCTAGCAGTAACCGTAACGCCGATCACAACGGTAGGCGTTACCTGGAGAGTGTTAGCTGCCAAGCTCACAACACCCGCAAGGATAGGGTCGAAGTGCGTACTGTCTGCCACACGGTTTGTGGTGCGCCAACCGTGAGGGTGACGGTGCGCTGGACGGAAATCTGCGACCCAGCGACGATGATCCTCCACGTTCCGGACCTCATGAGCGAGAAGGGGATGCCGCTGTATGTTTGAGTAAGTTACTGTTGCGAACACCCATGCTGGTTGGGTTGTTCTTACCATGTCGACGTAACCTGCTGGCCCGCGGGCTGAGTCCGGATGGCCGAGCAAGCATACTCGCTACCATCAGGCCCGACTAGGACGGGGTTGATGGACTCTTGCTGGCAGTCTTGGAAGATTGTAATGAAGCTGAAGTACTGGTTGGAGGTCGAGTCAATGTTGTAGCGGCCGCCGTTGGAGAAATCCACGCCGTAGCTTGTGCAGTCGGCATGCACGCGCAGCGCGAGGCATGCGACTAGCACCCATAACCATTGGAAACCCGCCGCCATCTTGATGTGGCAGGAGTAGGACAGATCACGAGTTGACGGGGTCTGTGGTCAACACTCCGGAACACACAACGCGGCGGCCATCTCCATTATGTACTGCTTGCTGTTCACTCTCCCTGCAGCCCCTCGAGCCGGGAAAACGGGAAGAGGACGCACGAGGAGCGGCACAGTTCATCTGTATCGCGCTCCCACCGACGCCGGTATGAAGAGGTCGACAGGGATCCATGACATGTTGGCAGAGGGCGAGATGATGGAAGCCGCGGGTGGGGGAGCCAGATACCTGGTGATGGCGTGGGAGAAGCCAAAGAGCCATATTGCAAGGCAAGCTCTCCCATATTGGCACGTCATTCAGCCTGTAGAGAATGCGGTTCCAGCAACCAGAATGCACATCCTCCCCCCAAGTAGCTTGGTCAGGGCAGAGCTCCCCCTGGGTCTAGAGATCGGATGTGAGTGGGGTGAAAATGCCCGCTGAGTCCGTCTGCAAGGGGAGAGGCACGAACTCCGTCCGGATTGAAGTGCATGTGAAGAAGGCGGCTTGATTGGAGGGACGGGTGGGCGATAAATAACCCGATTAGCTCGCGTCTCTTAAGAAGATATCTCCCGCAGCCATGGGAAGGCCGGCTGCGATCGTGCGGCAACGTCGGTTCCGCAAGTCTGGGCAGACACGAGTCTTATGTAATACAGATCGAGCATCGCTAGTCGTCATGGCCAGCCAGCTCTCCTGGCAAACAGGGGGTGGAGCGATGGCCGCATAGCATTCTGCACAGCGACACGATATGGCAGCGATGGGATGGCTGCACGCATGAACCGACGGTTTGGAAACACTCATATCCGAGAGAAACAGAGAAGAGAAAACAAGCCATTCGACACCCTAGCCTAGTGAATGGCCGATGATGGTACCCCGGGGTTGGGATGGGGGATGGAGGATGGGAGGCGGCTGCATTTTGCCTATATCGCGGCACCACGGGCAGCTATCATCTCGGTACCCGTGCTGGCTATGATGCAATCAGGAAACAAAAACATAGGGAAGAGTCGGAGGATATGATGGGACGAACCACGGCTCGCCGGCTTCGAACACCCGCGTTCCCAAAACAGCGCGAGACGTCTTGGCTAGTGCGGGTTCGGGCGGCGCAAAAGGGGGGAGGTTACAGACCCGGACCTGCTGCAAGTAGGGGGCTATAGCATGTGTCGCCCCAGGCCATGTCCGAGGCAAAAAGAAGGCTCACACCGAGGGCGGTAGAGACCAATAATGGCGAAGCGTGGTATAGCTATGATGCGTATAAACATGACCTGACAGCCTAAGTCAGGGCGCGCGCGATAAACAGGCAATGGGACGGGAGAGAGACAAGTCTTGGCAGAGCTCTTGAGGGAGCTCGGGATGCCAAGACCTCCAGGGACGGCCTGGCAAATTCGGTGGTTGGTCCTGCTAAAATCCCGAACGAGAACGCCGATAACGATTGAGAAACGATTACAAGCTGCAAACAAACACTGGCTCAGCGATAGTGCAGGTACCGAGAAAGTGCAGTGCCTGGGAAGCCAATCGAGAGACTGTGTTTTTGGTGGCAAACACACGCGGATTGGTGGCTCGTCGATGGCGGATGGTAGATGCTTGGAAACACTCGCAGGCCCGCCTTTGTTCCTTGGGGGAGCGACGTGCCTGAAAGCCCAATCTACCGGCCGCCTGGCTCCCCTAAAAATAGGGCGGAGGCTCGCTTGAGAGTGCGAAGTGGTCGGGACTTGAGGGAGACATCCCGAAAGCCAATATGACAGCGCCCAACTCGGCTAGTTCGCTCGCGTTCGGCAATGCTGCGTAGCTCGTCAGAGGCTGTCTCACTGCACGATCGAGACGAAATGGAAGCCGGATTTGTATTTTCCGACGCAAGTGCTCTCCCGTCGATGTCGCCAAGGTAGGGAGGGAGGTGTCTCGCTCGCCTGGAAGGGGCTGGCCGCCAGGAGCTCGCCTTCCAGATTCCGGGTTCTTTCCCTCGCTTCCAGAGAGCAATCTCGACGCTGCGAACCAGATGTTCTGGCAGGGTCTCCCCTGTTCCCACTCGTTTGTCTGTTGTTCGGTTAGCAGCAGCGTGGCTTGGAGTTGCTGTTGCGGTTGTTGTTGTTGTTCCTTTACTGCCGGCATTTCTTTGTGGCGATGATGAAGTGGCCGTCGCATTGGTCGCAGTTGACTCGTGCGGATGGGTGATGGCGGGGTCGATAGACCGTAACGCCCTCCGAACCTCGGCTTCAAGTGGGGCTCATCGTGGAGGGGCCGCTCCCGCTGTGGCCACGGCGACACAACGACTCCAACCGTCCCCTACGGCCCGGTCCCCGGTCAACCGGACTCCAGATACCTGGCAAAACATGGCACAACAACTAAAAATCAGGCTCGGAGGCCGAAACCTGGCGGTGAATGCCGAGCCCCTCCGACCGGAGGCCTTTTCGGCCTTCGGTGACGTCGTTGAGAACCCGAGACCGGATCTTCATCCGTCAGCTGCCGCTGTTGCTGCCGCCAGCTCCCCAGCCCCCCCATTCAACGCAATCAGCGCAAACCAGGGATCGGCCATAAAATACCAACATGTCACGAGCATGGTGGATCTCTACAGCCAAGCCCCGAGCGGCCGTCCGGGTGTTGCCGTCGCCAACATGTTTGTATGCGCCTCCCGAGCCCTGATTCCGGCACCCGGAAAGCCACCATCCGGAGAAATATTCCCCGTCACCGTACTAGAGCGCCATCCGTATACCACACAAACATTCATCCCCCTTTCTGCCAACCCGGCCAGGCGGTATCTCGTCATCGTAGCCCCGAGCCTCCCTCCCAGCGATGCCGACAAAAACCTTCCAGTCCCGACCTCCCCATCCACAAACCCACATGCGGGCAGCCGCAAGCTCCCAGGCCGGGGTCTTCCGGACATTCGCCGATTACGCGCATTTATCGCAACGGCCGAGCAGGCTGTGACGTACGGCGCTGGGACTTGGCATGCGCCGATGGCGGCACTTGGGCCAGTGAACACAACTCTTGATTTCGTCGTCGTCCAGTTCGCCAATGCTGTCGCTATCGAGGATTGCCAAGAGGTTTTCTTGGACCCGCCAGTCACCACACCGCAAAGCCTCCCTCACGAAGGGGCAGTTTTGGTCAGGGTGCCTACTGCTTTGACGAGGGCAAAGCTGTGACTGGGTTGGCAGTGTCATGGGCCGCATCTTCATGGCGTTCCATTCGGGAGAGCGGGAAGAAACATCAAAGACAGAGAAAGAGGAGCTGATCACGATTCACTTTGATATCATTATAATACGGTAGACAAGGACAGCTCAGTAAAAGAAATCATAGACAAAAGCTGCAGCACGATTCCGTCTTGCTAATTTTCATTCCTGCTCAGTGTCCTCCCTGGTCACAGCCCGGTCCGAGAAGACATCGACCGCCGAGACACTCTAGATGAAGGTAGCTCTTGTGGGATTTCAATCGCGAAGGCAACAAGCAAGAGAGAGAAACACGGTACCAACGAGCTAGCTTCATCTGCCATCTTCGCGGAGGGGTAGATTCAGATTGAAGTCGCGAATATTCATAGCTAGCTCGAGGCGAATCCTATCTCGTCTGTCTGTTATCTTGAGATTGCTTTGTTGTCTCGACTATGTCGGGATCCAATCCAATTGATGCCGATTTCCAGGTGTCCCTGACACCGAAGAAACCGAGCCCCACGCCCAGGTACCAGTCAAACTCTTGTTTGTGTTTGTATTTCGAAGCCTTTCGCTGAAGCCCAATTTCAGTCGCTCTTACCCGATTATCCGCCATGCCCACCGTCCCTTCCGCCTCCAAGACCCCGTCATCTCCACAAACACCACAACTCGGACAACAAAACGAAATGCAGCTCAGCGACAAACGCATTGTTCCATCACACGTTGACGAGACCTACCTACTTGCCTTCGCTCTCCCTAGGTATCGGTTCCCTCCGCAGAGCATTCGCTATCCAAACGTTGGAGCCTTGGTTTCGCGGTTTCTGATGCTAGCTTCTATCTACCGCAGAGATCTCTTGCTCGTATCCGGCACCCTCATTCCGCGCCCGCAGTGACTCCTTGAGGCATCGGATCCCCGAGAGTGTCCCCACGACAGACGTCCGGATGATCCAGACCAGACGCCATCGTATCTCCCCGCCATCCCGCTTCGCGAAGAGCCCTTCTTTCCTAGAGATGCTTGCTACAATCTGTCGCTTCGGATAAGATGATAATATTTGGCTACAAGAGGAACCTGGGAATCCGAGAGCTCGCGCTCAAGCAAGAATTCCGATGCCAGATTGCCGAACTACCTTGCGTATCTTCATGGTCTTCTGAATCCACCACCGTTGTCTCCAGATGTTCTTCGAATCAATTCGGGAAGTTTGCACCGTGATTTGAGACGTCAAATGTCGCCGCCGCCAATACTCCGATCTCCATCGAACCCAGATCCAGCTGTCTTTGGATTGGCAAAGCCCACTCGACTCATATCGAGTCATAATAATTACTTCTGTCCCGTACTATCGCCGACCGTGCTCTTGCCCCTTGTGCCATTCCCATCGTGTTTCTATCTCTCGTGCTGTCCCTGCTTCTGCCGACTTGCGGAATCCACAGTACTGTTCGATTGATCGATCGATCGACCCCTGTGCTTGTCCGGCCGCTTTCCATATAGCTAGTTCGCGCGAAGTTCGGGGACCCTATCTTGTAGTCGTTGCGAGTTCTTGAACTGCAAAAGTGAGTACCCGTCTGCGACTGTCAGCGTTCTTTCTCTCTCATCCGAGGAATCCCTTCGAAACGAGGAGGTGTGAGACTGAATGCCTCTGCTGTTGTAATGCGAGAAATTCTCCAGCTTCTGAGCAAGAGGAGTGGTCCGAGCCTACCGCACAGACTCAGCGTGAGCTTGGGAGGTTGCCGGACATCTGCCTTCAAAGGCGGCACGTTGTGCATTTGTTCCTATTACTTCAATTATTGTCAAGTTCAAGGAGTTCGTCGCGTTAGATTATCACGAAGGAAAGGAAGGCATCATCACAGAAACATATCACCAAAGCATCATCACGTCAAGGGGTCAAGTTTAGTAGTCCCGAACCATTCATTCAATTAATCCTCCAAGGCAATTCCCGCCTATAGTCCATCATCAGAAACACTCCCAGGACAGTTTATATCCATCGTGCTGTCAGTCTATCCGCTGATACAGCCTCATGCTCCGACATCAAAAACTCGCAAGACAATTTATGTCTCTCTCTCGCTGTCAGCCCACCCGCTACAGCCTGGTAATCACCAATAATCCTCCAAAGACATTTTATGTCTGTTATGCTAGCAGTCCATCTCCTGCAGCCCGTAATGAAAGAATCCTAGACATTTTATGTCCTTCTCGAAAAGCCGCAAGCCCATCCGCTTCAGCCTCTTCTGGGATACATCACCATGATCAGGCAATTTGTGTCTCTCCTGCTGCCAGCCAATCTCCTACAGATCTCGTCCATCTCATCAACCCTGGTCAGTCCTGCTGTTGCCATTTCAACATCCACCATGACAAAGACTTGTATCTCCGGTTCGAGCGGTGTCGTGGTCCCAAGTCACGAGCTGAACAAAAGATCCGGTGCTGCCCGATCGAGAACATGAAACTGCGCAAGGTAACCGGTGAAACGAAGACTTGGTTCGAACCCATTCCCAGCCCGCTCAATACTCGTCGAGGTCTTCTTCGGTGGGGTTCTTGAACGGCCAATCCGGGTAATTCCTTGCGTCCACTGGCTCCGGGAGGCTCAACCGTGGCGTGTACGTGGTACCATCGTCGAGCCACCAAGGAAGCCTGTCCTGATGAGGCTCGAAAGCCGTGGCAAGGCCTGGATTTGTCGGCAATCGCTCTCGCACTGCAGCCTCCTCAATCGTATTCCTCGACACAAAGTGCCAGATTCTGACCTTCTTCTTCTGGCCGGTACGGACGCAGCGCCCCTTTGCCTGCCGTATGACCATGTCTCTGTGGGCCGGGTCGGGGTGCATGTATGGAGTGGCAAAGATGACGTGGTTCGCCATGGTGAGATTGCTGCCTGCGCTGGCGTCGCTGTCGATATCCAACAACAAGACTCGTTTCCCGTCATCCCTCTGGAATTTCCCGAGCTCCTTGGATGGATCAGGTCCTTCTAGATCGGTGAATTCGACATTCCGCATCATGAACTCGCTCTGGATCGCGTTCATCATTTGCCGGTACTGTACAAAGACAACGACACGATCATCTGGTAGGATGACATTCTGGATGAGGTTTGTAACCTGCTGCGGCCTGGTATAGTTGCCATCGCTGTGTGCGCCAATCTCTGAGCAGCGGAGGACTGGTCTCTCAAGCGTGAACAAGCCACAATGTGTGACTACGCAATGCTCAAACATGGCCGAGTTGCATTCCAGACAAATGACATGCCCACACGGAACGACGAGGAAACTCGTGCTCTTTGAGATGAGTGTGTTTCGGCAGCCGTCGCATTCGCGGTTGTCGAATCCGTCTTTGCCCAACTCCAAAAAGTGCTTCGCAAAACTTTCCTCGCGCCTGGCCGTCGGAAGCTCTTGCTCCACCTTGTTGAGCTGGATAATGGTGGCCTTGAGATCTGCAGCGGTGTCCACGAAATCCTTGTTGGCGACCTTGCCGATAGCTGGAAACTTGTCGTGGAGGTTGATTGCAGCGCGACCGTCGCGATACCCGGCTGCCTCGAGGAGGCCATTCCTGTACTGCCAAAGCCTTTCTTTCAGAGTAACATTGCTGTCACCGCTTTTGAAAGCCACGTTGCGTTGCGCCAGCTTCGCCTGAAGATCTGCCTTGCTCATGCCTGCATAGTCGCCTTTGTCATCGGCGCTCATCGTTGGCTTTCCTGGCTTGGAGTTCGTCCACTTCTTGATGTACGCCTTGAGCTCCACCTGGCTTCCAACGCTAGCGTTGAGCTGATTGTGGGTGGCAGCGATCAATGACTCGATCCTTTCGGTGGGGAGACGGCGAGTATTCTGTCCGGCACGAGAGAGGATAGAGCGTCGACGTGCGTCCGTATCCTCTTCTTCATCACTAACTGGAACTCGGAACTCGAGCGGAAACAAGTCAAGCGCGAGTTCTTGTAACTGAACGGGGGTCAGACTTTTGAGCGTCGCGTCATCCATGTCGTAAAAGTCGAGCCAGGAGAACAAGGCATTGTACGTTCTCCAGTCCTGTCTCTCTCTTTTCTTGGTGAAGTCATTCTTTGCCAGCCGCTCAAGTCTGCCGAGAAGATTTCGCAGGTCATAGAACTGGGTCTCCGGCGCGGCAACGGTATGGGAGCCTGTCAAGACATGGGCGGTCCGTAGAAAGCCGGCGCGACTGCCGCTTTGCTCGAAGTTGTTGCTTCTCCATGCGACACCGAGTTGCAAGCACCACAACTTCGCCCGGTTGATGGTGTCGGTGAAGTTGGGGACTGACTTGAGCAGCTTGGGGTTCTTGCGCGCGAAAACCGCCAGAAAGCATGCCAAAAACACGGCCTTGTCGCAGAGCAGCTTGTACAACCGCTCGCTGGTGGTAATCTGCGCCAAGAGGCGAGACTGGACCCGTTTGACCGTGCACACTTTGCTGACCACTCCGCAGGCGACGAGGACCTGGAGCGAGCCGGCCAGCGAAGAGCCGCCCTTTTCTTGTTGGCGAATGTCTTCGCCCTCGATGCGGACCAGGCCGCGGGTGCTGGCGGGGAGGGCGTTGAAGTCCCGGCTGGCGGCCAGGACCTCGTTGCTCGCCAGATGGTACTGCATGGCCATGCCTGGCAACATGCTGACCATCAGGACGGTCTCCTCCGCCCTGATACCTGCGGCATGCAGGGTGTTCGCCCGGCAGAAGGCGCGCACAAACACCTCGCCCTGCCCGTACCGCTGGGCCGCCATGTCGATCGACCGCAGCGGGGCCGAGAAGGCGCGGAAGTCCTCGCTCTTGGACGTGCGGCCCAGCACCGGACCGCCGGCCGACTCGGGCAGGCCAGGCATCATCTGCGGCTCCGGGCGGGCGAGGTGGATGCCAAATTTCTTGGCCGTGGCGCACACGTCCCTCAGCGTCGCAAGTCTGGGGGTGCCGGAGAGGAACCACTTGGCGCTTGCCGAGACGGTCTCGGCGAAGCACCCGAGCTTCGCGTTCTCGTACGAGAACTCGTCCCAGATGAACCGGGCGAAGCTCAGGTTGTGGATCCAAGTGGTCCCCCACGCGGCCTCCAGCTCGGCCCTGTTCCGAGCTGCGGGCGCCATCCCCGCAGGCTTGCGATGCTTCGGGTCCTCCCCGCCCTCCGCTACGGTGGTGGTGCGGCTGGCGGCGACGTCGGGGGCTTGGGGCAAGCGCGGCTGCTTGCGGCCTTCCGGAGCGGCCTGGCTTTGCCGCTCCGGAGCCGCGTTGCGCGCCCGCACTTGACCCCGCAGGAAGGGGAGCAGGACGGTGTTGACCTCGGCCACCGCCTGCGCCTCGCCTGCGCCCTGGCTACGACGCGTCAGGTAATAACCGGTGGTAAGCCGGCTATGCCTGACGACGTCCTGGTAGAGGGCGTCAAGCTCCCTCCCTACTAGCCCCACGACGTCGGCGGGCCCATCGAGTTCGTCCCAACACGCAAGCGTGATGAGCTGCCTCCGATAGGCGGGCTCGTTAAAAACGTCCGAGCTAATAATGATCAGCTCGGCTGCTTTCAAAGCATCCAGAGAAGTCCCGGTCAGCTCCGTGAGCTTTTTGAAGACCAGGACTTCCCGGCGCCCGAGCCCGAGGAACTTCACCGCCTCGCTGGCCCACTGCCCCGTGATGTGGGCAGGTACGGCGATCAGCGTCGCGGTCAGGTGGACGAAGTACCCACCGGTCGTTACTTCCTCGACCGGCGACCTCGCCCCCAAGCCCGCGAACGGCAACGGAAGCTCCTCCCGCCACAGGGCGTCAACCTCAGACTGCCGCTCCTCGACCGACGTGGACTTGTCGGCCGCGGAACGGTGGTCGATCAACGCGAGGGTTACGACAGTCTTGCCGTAACCAATCTCGTGGGCTACCACGCCCCCACGAGAAACGTGCGGGAAGGAGCAGTCCTACTGCGCCTTCCCCACCACGCGCAGGTTGAGCCCCGCCACCACGTCCTCCTCCGTCTCATACTCTGTGAAAGGGAGGGGGACCTCCTCCCGCCACACCATCCACCTCACCGCCTGTGTCTGGCCGGGCAGCAGGCTCCTCCCCTGCCGCCTGAACCGCGGCAAATTGAGCACCGCCGCCCGCTGCCCCTCCTCCAGACGCGCCAACGCATCGATGTCAATGCCCGCCAGGTTCTCGTCGCTGCACGGCTGCAGCGCCGTCCCCAGCGGTGGGAACTCGGCTCCCCGCAGCCACATGTGTCCCAGTTGGACGGTGACGCTGGTCTTCACCAGCGACAGCAGCCCCCGACGCCCCCGGACCGCACTCTGGTGCGCTTGCTTGAGGTATCCTAGCGCCCGGGAAGGCAGAGCACTGGGGTGCAAGCGCACCACCATCTCCAGCAACGGCGTAGGCCCCGACGAGTCGTATCGAGCGCCGATCGAGATCGGCTTCGGCTGGCTCAGGAGTTGCCGCTCGTACGCCTCCGCTTCGGCAGGGTCTTCGTAAATGCTGCGTTGATAGAAGATGACGGCCGGGGGGGTCGGACCGCAGTGATCGCAAGGCGCGACCGTGATCCATTCGCCGCGGAGATGTCCTGTTGAGTCTGACCATGGTGCCACGTCCAGCCGCACTCCGAGACCAGCAAAGGCGGCGACCTTCTTCAAGAAAGAGTCTCGCTCTGTCGGCGGGATGGTGTAGAAGTAGCTGCCTTGTTCGATGCAGCTGGAGTCGATCCTGAAGAGGCTCATTGCGGAGACTGGGAGGTCCGGGACTTCGGCGGTCACGACTGCGAGCGTCGAAGTGTGCACCGGCGAGGCATCCTGCGAGCAGCTCGAATATTCCATAGGCCACGACATACCAAACGAGGTCGAGATCTGCGACGGTATTCCATTCAGAGTGAAACCGTAAAGGGAACACGGCGACCAATACCCACGCCAGAATACGTTCAACAACCTCTTCTCTTCGCTGGTTCGAAGCGGGACGGTCCACATCTTATAGTCAAGAATCTTCTCCTCGTGACTGACGTTCAACAAGACTTCTCGGTACTCGTGCGGGTCCATCGTTCGCGCATCCAGTGTGAACACGAAGCAGTCGAGTTGCGGATCGCCATGGGGGGTGGGATGCACCATGAAGAACACGCGCGGCGCTTCTTTTCTGACCCTCAACGCATCTCTAGCAGTCCCGCAGTTTGGCTTAGGGTGAAACTTGCCCTCGAGATGCTTTTGCACATTGTCTCTCAATGCACTCATGAATCGGGGGTTCAAATGGCCTTCCAATTTCACGAAATTCAGCTGGCCGAATTCGAAGGAATCATCGGTTTGGTTCATCTCAACAGGCAGCCGAAGGTCAATACGCCCGTTGACCCATAGGTCCCACTTCATCCTGTCGGTCTTTTCAACTCGGAGTGAAATCCGCGCAATTGGCTGCTCGAGATCGAAGAACTCAATGAGCTCCTCTCTTCGGTGGTGGTCCGGAGCAACGAAGATGTAAAGCGAAGCCGAATTCTCGGAGAGGACCAGACGGGCAAGACTGTGTGTTGAGCGGTAGCAGACAGTGACGACTTCCGTGCACTTGATGTTCTGGAAATAGTACCGTGCACCTTCGAGGATACCTAAGACAACCTCGAGATATAGTATGTTGTCTTCGTCAAGAGAGGACGGAAAATTGCGCTTGATCAACTCGGAAGGTGCGCTCAGGAAGAATACGGGCGGCAGAATCCCAGAAAGCTTGACTTTGGCTTCAGCACTTGTCAACTCAGGGCCAAGGCTGTGGTCAACTTCGAAACTGTGGGCTGGATTGCCACGGCAGACAGAACAAGCCGTTGCACCGCAGTTGACACAGCTGAAGTACGTCCGCTCCGACTCCTTCTGATACGTCACTGTGTACGCACAAAAGCAAACTCTGCGAACCCGTTTTGCAATGTCGCATAGCTCGCGAAAGGGACCAGTCATGATGAACTCCGGAAATTCAACGGCGGAAACAAGAAGATTGTGGTCGGATCTATCCAGATATACGCCAGGAATGTGGTTGACCAGAGCGACATCCACGGACTCCCAATAATCAGGCGCCTCCACACTGGTGACGCCGATGATAGACAGAGCCGCAGCACCAACCACAGTAACGGTCATGGCATTTCCAGCGAGGTCTTGAAGATTGGCCTGGGTTTCCGTCGTGATGGTCATGTCATCGATCGGCATGCCCTGCAGGGCCATGACCTCTGTTCCGGTTACGGGACGCATGAGATTGGTGATGATGGGGTCACCGCTGGGAGTGATGCATCCGATGAGGCCGACATTCTTGATCGCGCCATTGGAATGGGCAATGATGGGAATACGGTCGACGTTCTGGCTGACATCAACCAAAAACGGCTTGTATCTGATGTCGATATTGAACTTCTTCAGGGGGACCGCAACTGCAATGTCCATGGCGTCGGCAATTCTGAGAGTCTGCCTCTTCCAATGGCGCTGCCAACCGTTTGATGGAAAACGGGAGTGGTTGATACGTCCGTGTCCGGTCACCATCATGCTGTGAGGGTGTTCATTGGCGCCAATATCGTGTTCTGCGCGGATCTTGTCATGACGCAGCATGCAGAGCTCGGCAAGGGAGTTGTTCAGCTTCTTGCTTTCAATACTGATTCTTGCCTGGATTGTTGCCGGGTCATCGGGCGACCGGAGGAATGAAGTTACCGGGGCGGAAGCAGGGTGCTGGCATTGCTCCATAGACTTCTTCCATGCTTTGGCGATGTCCATGGCGGCGTCTGCACCTATGTTGTCGGCATTGAAAGCGACAAGGTAGCCACGTTGGCGGGTCTGGGGGAGATAGTACTTCTTGCTGTCGAGGTGCATGAACTCGGCCGCGTAACCAATCAACGGAAAGATGACGTTGCGGTACGCATTCCATGGGGCACCATCAACGTTCTCAAGAATGACGGTTTTGGGACGCGTCGAGATAATCAACTTGATCGCTCCGAAGAAAGTCTGGGTGGACTCGCCGTGGTCCTTGGAGTTGAGCATGGGGATTGTTGCATCAAGATCTTTGACAAATTCGGGATCGAGCTTAACTTCAAGCGCTTCCCGGGGAATATTGCTCATGTCCAGATGCTTATCGATGCCTTCCGCCTGGAGGGCTTTCTGTTTCGTGTTCAGACCCGAGAAGTCAACACACGAACAGCCGGCAAAGAGGATATCGAGTTGTTCGCGAGGGATCTCGGCCTTGAAGCCACCTGCTGTCATTCTGGGGATATGTTAGTTAACAGGAACTGACCGATCGTCTTGAGAGTCAGAAGGAACACTTACGCCATTCCGTCTCCGTCAATAGCCAAGGCCATCTCGACCACATCACGGAAGATCTTGACGCTGGACGCGACATTTCGGCGAATGAAACCCTGCTTGAACGGCTCGATCTCGCAGCTGTACAAGTGCTCGAACTGAACAGTCGAGCCAAGACCCAGAGCAAGACACGCCTTCTCGATGAGCTGAAGGGCGAAAATGGGGGCGTCGGTGCCGGAACACAAGGTCGCGACACGGAACTTGAAGGTATTGTCCTTGAGATTCTTGCCGTGAGCGCTGTTCTCGACGTATCTCTTGACCATGTCGCCGAACATATCGACGACGTCAACGATGGGCGCCTCCTTGAGATTGAGAGCCGTCCCCGGGACGGTCTTACGCCGATTGGCGTCGCTGCTAGACATTTTTCCTGGGGCTGTTAGCCGTCGTTCAAAACTTGTGAGGGCTCGGCGGAACGATTTCAGGGCTCAGCGAACCGGTCTGAGTGGTTGAAAAAATCAAATGAGGCCTCAAGAAATCGACTAAAGGCCTCAAGACTTTGATTCAACGCGTTGAATCGATTTATCAATGCCTTAACTTGATGAATTGAGGCATCCAGACGATGAGCTAAGGCCTTGAAATGGAAATTTCAGGCCTTGAAAGAATAAGGGCATGGGAGGATGGAGAATAGCTTGAGGGCGATGAGCGCATCGGCCAAGGCCTGGAAACGATGAATCAACGCCTCTCGGAGATGCTCGCAGGTCTCAACGTGATGATCTGAGGCCTTGAACTGGACGTTTCGGGGCTTGGGGGAATGGTTTGGGGGATACGAGGTCATCGGCCAAGGCCTGGTCGCGATTAATCAACGCCTCTCGGGGATGCTCGGAGGCCTCGAGGCGATGATTTGAGGCCTTGAAGAGGCTGCTCAATCGCCTGAAGCAGCCGGCTTGAGGGCTTGGGGAATGGGTTGAAGGCGTACAGGAAGCGGGTTGAGGCCTTGATGACTTGGTAGAAGAGATCAACAACTGCTTACCTATTGCTTCACAAAACAAGACAAGCCTCTCTGGGCGGTTGGTGGTGGTGAAGGGGATCAAGATAATGTCTTTGTAAAAAGCTGCGAGGAGGAGTTGTTTGGAGAGAGAGGAAGGAAGAGGAAGAATTCGCAGCACCCCTCGCTTTTGTTTTGAAATAGGCGTGGGAAGGCGGTCCACGCTTTCGACGGGGGGGCGAGCGGAGACTAGGGCGCAACCCCGAATACCCTCCCTTCCCTCAACAGAGCTCAGACCGCGCAATGGTGCTCAGGCAGCGATGGTTTCCGCGGCGATGGCTTGGGCCCGGGATGGAAAGGTGACGGAGCCTCACGAGACTCTAGATGGCGGCAACGGCGGCGAGATGAGCGAGTGGTTGATCAGGATTACTGGAATGGATGGATGGGACAAGCAAGCCGGCCGGCCATACTCACGAGGGGGAACAGAGCAGCGGCTTTAGCTTCATGAGGTGACTCGAGCAAGTCAGTCCAGGATGTATGCCGAGGACAGCGCATTCATACAGCAAAGACCCAGTGGTATCGGTACTAGTCTACGAACACACCCGGGAATCACATAAACGTGATGCTATCCAACACTGCGGGTTTGCTGACAATGCTGTGATAATTGCGAATGAAAGGCTAGGGAGCGGATGGGAGCAGTTGACCATTCAAGGCAGTTTCTAGCACCATGCCATTACCAAGATAACACCAATTCGGAACACAAGTCCGAAAGAGTGAGGAAGGCAAGGAACCAGAATAATTCAAAGGCAGACATCCCCATCAAGAAGAACATCGGCGTTTGGTGGTGGAAAACCCCCTGGGCCCCCAGATATTTCCTTGGATAGGCTGTGCTGCATGCAGGCTCGAAACCAAAGAGGATATCCAAGCTCTTTCTCATGCGGCCCCTGAATGCAAGCAACCCCCTCTAGAGTTGTCGAAAGGGGCGATAAGGAGTTGGCGGTGCTGCTGTCGTCAAAACAAAGTTGATGTGGCGGCGTTGCAGGTGTGGCTGGTTTTATATGGACCGTGCGCTGTATTTCACTGTTTCCCCGGCCCGAAACCCCTGTCTCCGAGGACTTGGCAGCTGATAAATCACCCACGACAACACCAGGCAGCTTGTGATAATTCGAGTTAAAATCGTCCTGGCACGGCACGGCGCAGGGCTTGAGAATTGAGGTTCGAGATTGCTGATAATTTCCCAACCGGCAGAATAATGGGGTCACAACTGGAGACGGCGGAGGCGAGGAACAAGTTGGAGGACCTCTCGGGAGTGGAGATCAAGCCGGGCCAAAACCCATACGAGGCTCTCATAGATATTTGTCGTGACCGTCCTGTAAGTTGCGCTTCTTCATCTGTCAGATAATTTTGGGAATGGGCCCTTGGGGATTGGAAGCTGTATATCGAGAAGGCGGGAGGCACGTTGCGAGCACATTATGTGCTTTTGGGGTGGAGACCAAGGACGATGGTCCTGTCCTCAATGGAAGAGGGCAGTCTAAAAACTCTTTGTTGCTTGCTTTCCTAACACGGCTGCGCAGGCGGAAATCCAGGCATTGTACTCTACGCACCGCACAGCTCGGAATGCCCAGCAAAAAGAGAAGTTCTTGGCCTCAGGGTTCAAAGAGCTGATCATTGACCAAATTTTGCTGCGGCTTGAAGACCAGAGCGTAGAGCCTGGGTTCCGAGATCCGCGAAACTGTCTGGTATTCTGGGCCAGGCCGCCAGACCATATCGTCAGCTTGGCTGTCCAACTGCAGAGCCTTCTGAAGCAGGCTGCGCCGGGTAAGTACGGGGAATGCCAGATGATACCACAGCTCAATGGCTAATTGGGGGATGGAAATACAGGGCTATGGCTCATGCCGCCTCACCGCCTGCATCTGACGACCCTCGAGGTCGCCCACTCGCGGACGCCCGAAGAGATTGCGGGCATGGTATCGACGATCCGGCCTTCGCTGCCGGCATTGACAAGCCTGACACACACATGCCGCTCCCGCTTGGTGAAGCCGTTCATATCATACGATCTCTCTGCCATCGCCGTCTCCTTCCTCCCGGCGGCCGGAGAGAAGGTTTTGTCGCCGCCGCCGGTGCTGCCACATGACAAGGGGATCGCCCACCCGGGGCTGGACGGTTGGACCATAGAAGAGACTGACGCCTACACGTACCACCACCTCCGCCGCGATGTTTTTGCACATGCGCAGAGTTCGGGGGTCGAGGTCGGGTCGAGATATGTTGTGCCGAGCGCGCACATTACCCTCGGCCGCTATCTCACGCAGGCGGACCACAGCACGCCCGAGATGCGACAGAAATGGATCCAGACCATCGACGGCATCAACAGCTGGCTCGAGAAGGAGGTTTGGGATGTGGCCGACGGTAAGTTCATAGGGGAGTGGATCGTCGGCCAGGAGAGGGGCCTTGATGCGCGATGCGGGCCCCTCTGGTACGGCGGAGGCCGCACGATCGTGGCCGGAGAGGGTTTCTGAGGCCGCGATGGGCGCGCGACATCGATATTTCGTCACAGAGCTTGGCATCGGCGGCATTTTCGTCCAAATAGACCAATGAAATGATGCATCTTCCTTGGAACCATAATGTAGGGTTAGGGTTGATGTTTGCTCATCCATCCGTCAGCAGTACACTGGTACGCAAGCATTGCTGCTTCTGGGGCGATGGCTCCGGCACGGAAGCAGCTACAGGAGCCATAATGGCTGAAAATGGATCGAGACGTGGTACTGACAGCAGCGCTAGCTGGCTTGGTCAAGTCAACCCCGACTTTTTGGCCTTTTTGGCGTGGGACCAACGACTTTTGGCCCATTGCGCCAAGGAGCTTCCGGAATCCTGTGAAGCACTGGCCGTCAGTTAGCTGGATGCCCCATGCCCCGTGCCCCGTGTCCGTGCCCCTGTCCCGTTAGCTCCTCGTGGCAATGCCAAACTCCCCGCGCGCATCGCATTGGATTCGTCCACAGAGATGCCACGCCGCGCGCTCACCAATCCCAATCCTGCCGCTCCCTCACACGCAGACGCCCACGCAGACCCGACCGGCCCGCCCACGACCTCCTCGGCCTCCGTCTGCGGCTCCCTCGACACCCTAGATATCCTATGATGTGGAACTCGGCCGCTGCCGCCCTCCTCCCGTCTCCCCGGATCTGCAAGCGCATCATCGTCCGGTAGCACCTCCGGCCGAGAACTGTCAGAATTGTTAGATTGGTCGCCATCTTTAGCTATCTTTGTCTTTAGGCTGCAGCGCAATCCGGCTCTAAGCTCGAATCACGGATCCGGATCTGTCGCACGACACGCCCACCGCCTCTCGGCGCCGCCTCCGTCTCTCCCAACACACCATCCCCGTCGCCCTCTACACCGACCCTGCTGACGGTGCAGACTGTCCCTGACTACAAGGCACGCGAACGCCGGCAGTCGACACTTCAAGGTGGAATGAATACTGTTGCGCGACTGGAACCCAGGGCCACCGAATGGGATGCCGATCCTCGAGAGGGGTTAAGACAAAGGGAACTTGAAAGAAAGAACAAGCCGCTAGGAACCCAGAGACCGGATCAGGGCCAGGATCAGCAGCGTGCAGCTCACCCGGTCGCCGGCGTGCACATGCGCTGGGTCACAGTGTAGCTAGTCTCGCCTTCTGCGCCCGGCACCGCCTTTTTGGATGTCGCCAAACCAGTCTCTAGCCAGTCTTCTGCCCGCCGAGATGGATGGGAGGTCTTTCTCATCCGCTGGGTCTGCCCAGGGCGGCAGCAGCAGTAGCAACCCCCCACTCCCAGCGCGGCCGACCCAGAGCACGGGCACGGCGCTGCCTTCCGTCACCGAGGTACCATCCCCGCGCGGCTCAAGGGATCTGTCACCTGCTGGCAACCTTCACGCTGGCGTGCGTCCTGCGATGGGTGTGCAAAACACGGTTAGGGCTGTCACACCTGAGCCGGCCGAAGTCACACTGGATGTGTCGGACAGAACACAACTACAAGGACCCCGTGGCTTCGGAACCGTGTCCCCCCAGGCATCTCCCCGATCCATCCCCAGCGTCGGAGCCGCTGGTGGGCTCCCAGGCACCCTACCGGTCAGACGGCAGGGTGTGGTGTTCAACGACTCCTTTGGCACGTCGTTCGACAGCTCCTCATCTAGCCCTCTGCCGCGTCAGCCGTCCTTCCGGCCGAGGACCCGCACCATGGACGGCACATTTCGCCAACAATTCGCTCCTGTGCCGGAGACGCGTCACCGCGTGGGCTCCTTCTCTTCGGCGGGCTCGCTGCCTGTTGATGACCTGAGGTTACCATCGCTTCAGCCACCGCCTCTCGAGTCGTACAGGCCCTCGGATCTGCATATCTCAACGAGCACATCGTCTTCGAGAGACAGGAAGCCGTCCTCAACGAGGAGCCGCTTGACAAAACGACCTTCCTCGCGTCCTACATCACCTTTGCTCTCGCCATCGCCGTCCGTTGATTCTCTGCCTTTGCCTATTCCCACAAATGACGCCAACAAAGTGCTGCTCCTCATGAAGAGCTTGTGCGGGAAGATGCGAGGCCAGGTTGAGTACCAGAGGGAGTCTGGGGGGGCCTGGTATAGCGGTATATGCTACATCGAGGAGGAGAAAGGGAGTTTGATGTTTGACTCGGGCGACAACGGCCCCTTTCACACTCCCATTCTACCCGACTTGCGGGGCTGTCGAGTTACCCCCGTGGACAAGGGGGAGAACGGCCAGCCATGCCTCGAAATAGCCTCTCCGCATCTCAAGTTATCACTCTTCCTGCGACCAGTGCTGGTGGACGAGATTGACTTATGGCTGGCAGCCCTGCTGTGCTGGCAGCAGCTGCGGCCAACAGGGGGCAAACACGTCGCTGCCCGTCCGGGCCATGGCTCCATTTCCGTACGACCTGAGGTCAGACGGCGTGTTTCGACACCCGGGCTCAGGGACGCTGCTATTATCAAGGTCGCCAAAGTTCAGTTGTGGGACAAGGGGATCGCTACGTCCCCTCGAGCCATCGCGAGGAGACCGTCGGCGCGTGATCTACGCTCGACGCAGACATCGTGGAAAAGAGTGTCTTGTATTCTCCAAGGCAACGGCCAGTTCAAGTTGATGACCGAGGACGATGTCACTCTCCTCTCCGTCATCGAGCTGCCCCAGCTGGCAAGGTCGGCCATTCAGCAGCTTGACAAGTCGGTGCTCGACGAAGATTACTGCATAGCAATATTCCCAACATACGCATCGACAGCAACTCACCTTTCAATAGTTAGACCCGTGTACATTTCGTTAGAGTCTCGAGTGCTCTTCGAAGTTTGGTTTGTCTTACTCAGGGCGTTTACAATACCTGACATCTACGGTCTCGGCACGGGCAGCGGTTTGCCCCTATACGAGGTGACAGACCTCACCACAGAACCCGTGGGGGAGGTCTTCAGGCTAGAGAAGTCCATTTCCGTTCGGGTTACGGAAGCCAAGATCAAGAGCCCGACCATCGAGGTTAGTATCCCAGAACGCCATGGACGAGGGACGGATCATACTCCTATTTCGGGCAATTACTTGGCCGAAGTCATCCTCGACGGCGAGGTTCGTGCTCGGACAACCACCAAGATGGATACGAGGAATCCATTTTGGCGAGAGGATTGCGAGTTTTCCGATCTCCCCTCGGCATTGCCTTACCTCTCAGTGCTCTTGAAGAGGGTCGACGGCAACCCGGAAAGCTTCACCCATCAGCTCCAAGCCACTTTGGGCTTGCCGAGAACAGGCAATCTGACTGAAGTTCTCTGCGGATCGGTCGACATATCCTTGCATCAAATGGAGCGAGGGAAGGATCACGAGCAGTGGCTCCAGATCTACGACGAGAGACATATGTCCGTTGGCACCATGCTCGTGCGAGTTCGCCACGAGGAGCTGGTCGTTCTTCCCAGCAAGCATTACGAACCACTAGCAGAGCTTCTGCACCTATTCAGCCATGGGCTGACCACCCAGATAAGCGCCGCTATCCCTGGAAATCTACGCAAGTTAGGGGAGCTCTTCCTCAACATCTTCCAGGTTTCCGGCAAGGCTACCGAATGGCTGATGAACATGGTGGAGGATGAGATTGACGGAATTGGGAACCAAACCCCGATAGGGAAACCGCGGTTCAGCAACCGCCTCAGATCCAACGAGTCCATCGAGTCGTCAAGTGACCGGGAGCAAATCGTCCGGGATATGGGCAAGTCTCTTCAGGGAGAAGCAAATCTCCTCTTCAGAGGGAACTCTTTGTTGACACAAGCGCTGGAGTTCTACATGCGTCGCCTGGGCAAGGAGTATCTGGAGGAAACCCTGGCTGATAAGATCCTGGAGATCAGTGAGACCAATCCGAATTGCGAGGTTGACCCTGGGAAGCTTCAACATGGCGAAGACCTCCAGCAGCATTGGAACCGGCTTATTGACCTCACTACGGACGTATGGGAGTGCATCACCGCCTCCGCTGCGCGCCTGCCACCGGAGCTCAGACATGTTCTCAAGTATATCCGGGCTGTTGCGGAGGATCGCTATGGTGACTTTCTGCGCACCGTGACCTACACATCGGTCTCCGGCTTTCTCTTCTTGCGATTTATCTGCCCGGCGATCCTCAACCCAAAGCTCTTCGGCCTCTTGCGCGACCACCCTCATCCCCGCGCGCAGCGCACGCTTACGCTGATTGCGAAGGGCCTTCAAGCGCTCGCCAACCTCTCAACCATAGGAAAGAAAGAGACGTGGATGGAGCCCATGAACAAATTCATCGGCACGCAGCGCCAGGCGGTTCGCGATTTCCTCGACGCTGTTTGTGCTATCCCCGCCGAGCGCCACAATATGTCCGTCCCCGCGTCTTACTCCACGCCCATTGCAATCCTCGGTCGCCTATCGCCGATGGCCCGGGAGGGCTTCCCGTCGCTGCCCTATCTCATTGACCACCCCCGGAGCTTTGCCGCGCTCGTCAAGCTCTGGACGGACGTGCACGCCGCCTCGACCAGCGGGCCCAAGATATACGAAGGAGACCTCCTCGAATTCCATAATCTGTGCCTAAGCTTACAGCAACGTGCCATGGAGTGCTTCGCGCGAGTTGAAAGCATCCGCATCGTCGAAACCGCAAGCGCAACCACCGACGACCACAGCATGTCGGACGCCCTAGACCGCATGGCGATCAGTAGCCCCTTCCAGCACAGCCCAACCGGGTGGGCCGCAGACTCCGATCTACGGCCGCCCGGATCCTCAGGCAGCGAAATGGAAGGACTCAGCTCCCTCGGCAGCAGCAGCAGAGACGCCCGAACCTTCGGCCGCGAAGCGCGTTCCACGCGACAAGTGTCACGGAGCAGCGAGCAATCCAGCAGCACCCAAGGCGGCGGCACCGTCCGCGGCATCCGCAACGGGATGCACCCGCGCAAGTTCCTCAGCGGCTTCATCCGCAAGACGAGAAACGCCTCGCCCGACTCGGCATCACCGCTGGCGAGTCATCGGGAGCGAGACAATGAAAAGGACCACCACAACCACCATCACGAGAAGGGGCGAGAAAAGCTAAAAGATTCTTCGAACAAGGTATTCGGTCCCTCGGAGTCATAGCGTGGCTCGTCGAGGAAGTTACGAAAAAAGCCTATGGTCAAATGATTGCATTGGATTGATTGAGCGAATTGTATAATAAAAAAAAAAGAACAGATCAAGGCATATAACCCACCTTTGTTGATATCTTGTTGGAAAACAGGAAAGTCTCATTGGACACGAACAAATGAAACAACCACGGCTTGGGGGAAACGAGACGGCTACTTTTGAGAAGGTGGTGCGTCTTCCCTGGAAGACGGGCGTTCCAAAACACATATACAGGGTAGAAGATAGAACTTTCGTTCCAAATGGGATTGAGCATAGGTATCTTTAGCTGAATGAATAGGGCGGGCCTGAGATGCTTGGCAAGATCCTCTCTATCGACCAGTAACTCACTGGGGAGGCCGGCTTCTCCACTCGCCATCAGTCCTCTTTGGCCACCAACTTCCAGGCGACCGATCCATGACAAAGCAACGCACGACTTTCCTTGGTAGTGTAATAGTTCCCTGCTTTTCTTGCCTGCCCATGTGACCCCGTTCCTATCCCAGAGCGAAATGCATGCCACGAACTCGTCCTAGACATCGAACCTATGCACCCATCCATCTCCCTACCATTGATCCATCACATTCAGGTAAAGAACTTCTTGTATGCTGCCTTCTCCTTGGCGATTTGGGCAGCAGCGGCCTTCTTCACCGCGGCAAGCTCGAACTTGACGGCTGCGTCCTCGGGTGCGAGCTTGTGCGCCGCCTCCAGGGTCTTCAGCGCCTCTTCCTCGTCTTTGGTACGCACCTGCGCGTAACCCTTGCGGTACAGCGCCTTGGCCTTGTCCTTGTCCGAGATGCTTGCGACGCCGAGCGCGTTATCTGCAGAGCGGATAGTATCCTCCCAGTTGCTCTGCTTGAGGTTCATAAGAGCCGAGTTGCTGTTGAGGGAGATGCGCAGGGCTTCGAGCTTCTCCTTTGTCTCAGCGGACTCGTTGTCTAGCTCCGGGTCCTCGTTGAGGTATCGAAGGCCCTTTTGGTACTTATCGAGGGCGTTGCTGAGGTCGCCGGCCTTGAAGGCCTTGTTGCCAAAGTCCTTGCAGTCGGTGGCGATCTTGAGCACCCGTGCGGCTGAGATGGGCTGTTCGGTTGTGTCATCTTCGGGGAAGTCTTCGTACTCGTCGCCGAAGGCGTCGGGCGCCTTGACATCGGCCTTGAGGGCCTCCTCGCCCGAGAGCTCGCCGCAGTCGGCGATTACGACCTCTTTTACAGGCTTGTCGCTCTGGGTCGGGAGGTTCTCGATCTGTCGGATGATGGACTTGCCGCTGAGGACCTCGCCGAAGACAACGTGCTTGCCGTCGAGGTGGGGGGTTGGGACGGTCGTGACGAAGAACTGAGAGCCATTGGTTCCTATGACGAGCAAAATGATGCGTTAGCAGCTCTTCCTTCCTGGTGGGACGTGCCTGGGATATGTTGTGTCCTACCGGGTCCGGCGTTTGCCATGGACAGCAGGAAGGGCTGCTCGTGCTTGAGATCGAAGTTCTCGTCAGCGAATTTGGCGCCATAGATCGACTCGCCGCCAGTGCCATCGCCAGCTGTGAAATCACCACCCTGGATCATGAACTGCTTGATGACGCGGTGGAATATGGACCCCTTGTAGTGCAGCGGCTTTCCAATCTTGCCCACGCCCTTCTCTCCCGTGCACAAGGCGCGGAAGTTGTCGGCCGTCTTGGGCACGACATCGTTGTAGAGCTCGAAGGTGACACGTCCAGCTTTCTTGCCGCCGATTGTGATGTCGAAGAAGACGCGGCTGCGAGCGGGCTTGGTCTCCTCGGTGGTAGCCATTTTAGCTCTGGTCCTGACGAACGAATTTCGGGTTGTTTGGTGGTACTGCGAGGTGGAATGGAAGTCAGCCAAGAGTCGAATGATGCCAGTTGCACTGAGGCGGGGTGATGTGGTGGGGGCGGAGCTTGCCTGGGAACGTTTACGATGGACTGTAGGTAGCCAAGATACTCGGGCGACTAGCAAGTCTAATCCCAGCGCAACTGGGGCTTGGAGAACAACACGAAAATGTCGGGGGCTACGCTTATAGCCTTGTCTTCACGGACGGGCAGGCAGGAAGGCGGGGGGAGGTTTCGTGAACATTCGAAATGGTGGGGCAAGCTGAGCTCCCAGGGCTGAGAAAACCAAACACCGCCTGCAGGCTGCAGCACACCGAGGCGGACCCTGCGCAACCAACTTGGAAGCGCTCATCCTGTAGGAAGGTCTCCATATCTCACGGTCTGTCGCGGGGGGGGGGACAAACACAGCTAAAATTTGAGTTGGGCCCAACACAGACCGATCAACCGTAGCCGGTATCGCGATACCTGCTCGCCACCAAGTCTCTGCTCACATGAGGGCGACACTATGCTGACGGCTTGGGAGGAGGAGGTCGTACAAGAGAGGACTTCCCGAGTAAGGTCGTCCTCCAGGCTCTGTGGTTTCGGCGGAACTGGTGCGCCGTTGGCACGTTTGCTCTTACATGCAACACCGATCAAAGACCAGTGCTAGGTTCCTGCGCGCCTTGGCAGGAGAAAAGTGGCCTTTTATGTCAGTCAGAAGACGGCATTCTCCTTGCAGCCTCATCAGATCAGGCACTCGGCTGATCCACTTTGGCCTGCTTCTCAGCTTTTTTGTCAGTCTGTCCTGCCGTCACCTCGATGGTAACCTTCACGTTGTCAGCTGGATGCTACCGACAAAGAGAAGAACTGGAGCATCCTACTGGTCCGTCGTTGACCAGGGCGACCTGCATCATGGCTTGGAAAACCCCGTCCTGAACCTTCTCAGGGGTGTAGCCTTCCTGGACTTTGCGGTAAAAGCACTCATACAACCGCCGAGCCTCATCGCCGTTCAGAGCTCCATGGAAATCTGGCTTGTTGCCCTTTTTGGTATTCGCAAGCAGAGTGAATTGAGAGACTATGCATCGCCATCAGAGGTTGCGGGATCCGTTTTGGACAGGCATGCTCACCGCAAAGGACTTCGCCATGGATGTCCTGCACGCTCCTCTTCCAGCGGCCACCCGCTTCATCGTCCCACAGCTTCAATTTCAGAATCTTGGATGCCAATTTTTCTGCATCCTTCTCGGTGTCGCCCGGAGCCATGGCGGCAAGCACCAGGATGCCATTGCTGATAGACGAGACCACCTTCTGGTCAACTGTCACAGATGCAGAGAGCACTCGTTGGAGTATAGCTGCATTGGTCGGGTAAGCGCTGTGGCCGGTGTGCCCATTGGGACGGGAGCTGGGAAAGGGAAGGTCGGTAGGTGTAGATACCCTTCATTCTGGTTTTCAAGGCACAAAGGCAGTCCTATTTTAAAGGGTGTCAAGAATAAAACTCCCAGGTCTCGCTTGAAGGGTCAACTACAAACGGCACGCCGATGATTTGTGCTGATTTGAATGCGACTGGACTGGGCCGGCCTCCTTGTTTGGCGGCATTGACGCCTGGGGCATCCTGAAGGCGCCAGTGGATCGCCCTTCACCAATCCCCCTGCTTTTGATTCGGAGCATTTGATATCGCCGCCAGAGTTGCGCTCCAACACATTTGGTAACACCGAAGCTGGTTTTCTGTATTCAAAATTGCAGTAAAATTCCTGATAGAAATATGAGCCCCAAACGGAATACTAAATCCGGTTTAAGCGGTTTCTAAATCAAATATCTTGAATTGAAGAAATTGCAATGCCAATTGTCCAGCTGGAGAAGTGGGGCAATTTAACTGGGGAGATAGTCGGATACTTTCGCAAGCATCCATCACGCGGTGGGCGGTGGCCAGCCGCGCCTCAAAGCTGGGCCTTGCTCTGATTTGGTGTTTGCTGAGCGTGGATTGTCTCATGAGCTGCACCAAACATCACCTCCCAGACCGCAAACGACGCAAACAACGTCTGCGCATCCCGATTACGGTGGCAACCTGCAAATACCCATCAGGTAATCTTGCCCGCCGTGTGACGTACCACGCTTAGGTTTCCGCAATTCACAACCAAAAGCTAATCTGGAAGCTCGCGCAGTGCCCGGCCACCTCTCCCAATTGCCTCTCACCATCGCGAGCTGTTTCGACCGTGGTTGCGCAACGGCAGCACCGTGACCCATCCTCCCTCCGAGTTTGATCCCTCCACCAGTGCCGCTGGCACACCAACGGCACGATGGCGGCGCGCAAGCTTGCACAAGAAGTCGACAAGTGCTTCAAGAAGGTCGCCGAAGGAGTCACGGAATTCGAGGCCATCTACGAAAAAATCGAGCAATCAAATAACCCAGCGCAGAAAGACAAGCTGGAAGACCAGCTCAAGCGCGAAATCAAGAAACTGCAGCGGCTGCGAGATCAGATCAAGACATGGGCAGCAAGCAACGACATCAAGGACAAGGCTCCATTACTGGACCACAGGCGGCTGATTGAGACGGTTTGCCTCCCCAAGATCCCACGGCGCCGCCACGCTAACATGTTGGCAGCAAATGGAAAAGTTCAAGGCCGTAGAAAAGGCGATGAAGACGAAAGCGTACTCGAAGGAAGGGTTATCAGCGGCCGCCAAGCTAGATCCCAAAGAGCAGGCCAAGATGGAGGCGACCGAGTTCCTAAGCAGCATGGTTGATGAGCTTGAACAGCAGATCGAGACGCTCGAGGCAGAAGGGGAAGCGATACAGGCCACCATGAAGAAGGGAAAGGGCCACAGCGCGAAGGTTGAGCGGATGGCCGCGATTGAGGCTATCATCGAGCGACATAAATGGCACCAAGGGAAGCTAGAGCTCATCCGTCGGTCTCTGGAGAACGGCGGTGTCGATACCGAGCAGGTGACGGACCTCGAAGAGAGCATCAGGTACTATGTGACCGATGGCATGAATGACGACTACGTCGAGGATGAGACGATGTACGACGACCTCGATTTGCAAGAAGAGGAGGACGCCTACGGCATGAACCAGGAGAACGACAAGGGGTCATCACAAGACAACCAGTCGGTACAAGGCGATCTTGCCGAGCCCGAACCAAAACCTGCGAGCATACCGGTTGGGAAGCAGCGTGCCGCAACGGACGCGGCAGCAGGGTCGGTCGGACGACGCCCCTCAGCCCAACTCAAATCGCCCCTTCCAACGCTCGCAACAGTACACACAACTCCGCTACCTACTATCAGCAATGGTCCAACAAGCAACGTGGTCATGAAGCCAGCGTCCGTGCCGACAAGGCCGGCTGGGGAGGGCCTCAAGTACGCCAGTGCTGCTGCGGCAGCTGCTGCGAGCGACAAGAACAATGTTGGCATCGCACCCTTGCCTCCACCGCCATCCGCGACGCCGATCGGTGCCCCGATGTTGCCGGCAGCTCAACCCAGGACAAGCACAACAAGTTCCCCCAACATCGCACCTATACAACCTGTGGCACAGGAGAGGCTACCCAACGTCATGCCGTCTTCAGCAAGTGCACCATCGGCCAACACACCAGCACCAGGACTGCCAAACAAGGCGGAGAGCAAGACTGTCATCTCACGGGGCAAGGCGCCAGCACAACCAATGCTCGACCCTATAGAACCTCCTATGCCCAAAGGTCAGCAGAGCCGCACCGCCATTCGCACCTCACGGGTTACTGACACTCCCCTAACAGCACAAACAAACGGTGTTACCAACGGTATCCGGCCCATAGAGGAAGAAGAGGAGGAGTCTATCTATCACCTCCCTTCATCCTTGCAAGATTTGGTGGAGTCGTTCGAGGTGACGAAGAAGCGGCCTGCTCCGCTGGGCGCAGCGTCGACGCAAAGGTTGCAGATTCTCTCGGAAACGAACAAGCCCGAGGTGACGGATGCCGAAGCGCCCCGAAGCTACCACCCAGACGTCAGATATCACACACATACACAATTCCCACAGGAACCCTTGTCAATCTTCGACGATTCTCGACTCTACAGCAAGATCGACCCAGACACTCTATTCTACGTCTTCTACTATAAGCAAGGCACATACCAGCAGTTTCTAGCCGCGAAAGCGCTGAAAGACCAGAGCTGGAGGTTCCACAAGCAATACCAGACGTGGTTCCAGCGGCACGAAGAGCCAAAGTCGATCACCGAGGAATTCGAGCAGGGGACCTACCGCTTCTTCGACTACGAGAGCACCTGGTATGTCCCAACGGAGCCCCGCATCCTTGCTAACTTACCGGGCAATGCTGACACTTCTTCTCAGGATGAACCGACGAAAGGCCGACTTCAAGTTTGCCTACAAGTTCCTTGAAGATGACGTATGAGGCGCTGTCTCCGATGAAGTATGGTGGGTTATTTAGTAAAATATCCATGTCCGTGTCTGTATTTGAGGTTTGTACGTGGTAGCAATATCGGAGTGCTCGCGACTCTTTTAGTGGCCCAGAAGGGCTAGGTTAGCCTGTTTTATGGGATGGTTCAGTTCCGCATTGATAGCTTTGATAATGAATGGCAAGGCATGTGCGACAACTACTCACTACACACTGCGGCTTATGTTGTGATGTCACGGGACACCGAAAGTGCAATCATTCTAAAGCAGGAGGTGGAGCTAGCGAACGCCCGGTCGCCCATCTCCTCAGGGTGAGGCCCGCCACGGAGATGCACTGTCGGGACATCGAGGATGGAGCTGTCAGTATCTGCGGCTCTTTCCAACGGCTAGCTTGAGACGGGAGAGCGGCCGTAGGCAGACTTTCCAGGTCTTCCATTGGGTGCTCTACCGAAGATGGTGTTAGCCAAGCAAGCTCCGATCAGACCAGAAAGGAGCGTCCACCTCAGGTGCGTCGAAGTCTGCCTCGGAGTACGAAACCTGCGGACCATTATCCGTAAGTGATGCCGCAACTCATCAGAACTATGCCTCAGGCATGTCGGTGTCGAATGAGCGACCGCTGGCGAAGGAGTGGCAGTGAACGGCCGCGCGCCGTCAGCCCTGTTTTCCCGAGAGCGCAACCATCATGACGCGAAAGATGCCTGATTGGTGGACCCGTTCATCGTTTGCCCTCTCGATGGAAAGGCAACATCGCATCCCGTGCGATATGGTCGTGCATAGAAAGAAGGCGACAACTTCCGTGCAGCCGCTCTGACGCCCGTCTGGGCGAACCGCGAACTGCAGGGGCAATGATGGGAGCAGCGGGGAGCTCTCCTTCGTGCAGCAAAAATATGTAAAAATGCTGAAGCACGATGTGCCGTCAACGAGGCACCAGTGATTATGCTTGGCCATTACTCCCGGATCGCGACAAGCGCTATTGCCGTGGGGGGCTTGCATCAGAGCTGCTGCTTCACCGAAAATTGTTAGGGGATTCAGATTTGGCTCAGCCTGCCTGCACGCTGGAAGGTGTGTTTCGACTTCGCGGAAGTCACAGCCCGGTTCCCCACCTCGCTCGTTTACTCGTCTACATCGCAACTGAGTGGTCCACGGCAGGCAGCAGCAGCCTTCCATCCCCTTTCATATTGTGTGGCACCCACCCTGCTCGAGTAACTTGCTCCGAAAAGTCGAAATATAACGCCGGCCCATTGAACGCCCGAGAGTTTCTGCCATGGACGGGCAGCCAATGATGCAGCTTGAGCGCTGAGTCCTCCAATGGGCTCTGTTTTCGCTCTTTTCCCCAGCTTTGGAGCTGCTCGAGGCTTCAATCCCCCTCGCTGTCCGTCTGTCACCTGCTCATCTGATTGCTCGCGGCCAGGAGCCCTCCGAGCCCCGGCGAGTTTCGAGAACTGAAAATGCCTCCCGGTCAGCCCTGGCTTGTCGAGGCAACTGTCGCGACCGTTCGCGAGGACCAATGAGATGGCTCAGTCGGCGATGGCCCCTCTACATTCGTTGTGGTGAAGACTTCTGTGCTGATATACACAGCACAGCACCGCTCACGCACGACACACGCCCACATCAACCGGGCTGAGGTCTCTGCCCAGGCCCCAGACCACCCTAAAGTCTGCAGTATGCTGCGTCCCGCCTCGACAGCCTTCTCACCGAAGGCTGAGACGGTAGTCCCCGCTCCTCCATCTGCACCAAGCACGGCTATGAACCACCGCCTGCAGCATTAGGCATATGTCCCATCCTTTGGTTGCATGCTTAGCTGCCGCCGACAAAATCGGTGACCGGTGAGGCTGCTGTTGTATGAGTCCCCAGAGTCTCGAAAGAGAGATCGCAAGCTCGCCAGAGAATCAAGCCACAAGAGACTATTGAACAGACAGAAAGAGCTCGTGTCATCCAGCGATACGCCCCGAAATACTTGAGAAATCCAGACTTCTATGTGCGTAAGCTGGATGCGGCATTTATACGCCCAGAGTGCGAAGCCCAATCTCTATACCCCCACCCCTGGCCTTCTCTGCTCGCCTCACCTTTCACCTTAGGTGAGGAAGTGCTATTTACTCGCTTCACTCTTTCTGGGGGTCCGCAACAGCCGTGCCACCAACCCCGGCGGGCCAGGGTATATCTCCTGAGCACCCGCAGCTCGTTGTTGACGGGAGCATGCATTATCTCTGCACCCAAACCATCAACATTCCGTGTGCTCTTCGCTGCCCTCCCTCTTGTCGCACGTTTCTTTTCTTCCTCTACGGTATGTACCGGTTCCCTGTTTGCAGTTAGCAGAAGCTCATGGCTACACCAGGCTACGCCCGTTCTCACGACAACCGGAGCCTGGAGCTCAGCACTATCTGGAGCCGTCGCAACACCGAATTCTTTGTCAGAAGCAGGCCACATGGATCCCTACTACAGCCAGAGCAACGCAGGCTACTACAGCAGCACTGGCTTCGGAAATGAACCAAATTATCCAGACACATACGACAACGGAGCCAAGAGCGAGCCCATGCAGCGGTACGACTCCGGAGTCGGTTTAAATCCCTATGAGGATGACGCTACCGTCGTTGACCCGGCTCAGAGCGGTGACGAAGCAAACGGCTGGCCTATGGAGCGGAGAGACTCCGGACGTAGTGACTTAACTCTCTGCGAAGATGACCGTTGGACAACCGCTACCGTCACTGGCTTGGATCAGAGTCCTGACGACGTGAACGACATGTGGCGTTTCGATGGATACCCCTCCACCTACATCAAACAGGAGCCGCAACCTCATGGTACCGTCGAATTCGCTCAGCTTCTTGTCAGTACAGAAGAAGAAATCCAAACTATTACCTGGCAGGCCACTCTGGATGCTACATCCCTTCTCAATAACAACAGCTTCAGGCCTCTGTACATCACAACCGATGCCGTCATGCAACGGGCCCAGAGCACCAAGGCAGAACGGCAAGTAGTACAGGACATCTTATACGAACATCTGTACTACTGCTCCAAGAACGAAGGGAACTCCCCCGATCCCACAGTACTGCTGGTCGAAGCCGCCTGCCAGATGCAATTCCACATCGAGGGAGGTCTTGACATCCAGCCGGGTACACAGTGGATATGTTACTACGCGATCCTCTGCGTTCTTGGAAAGCTGAGAGGGGTTGATAAAGTAGCGGCCCCGGAGACGCACCGAGCGTCCGGCAAGTCGTCGTCATCATCGTCCGAGAAGGTGTACGCTTGCCGTGTTCCAGAATGCAACAACAGAGTCTTTGGTCGGTCAGCTGACCTCGAACGCCACAACAAGATGATCCACACTAAAGAAACGGAGAAAAAGCCCTTTTACTGCGACTACAAGAAATGCCCCCGTCACAAAACTGCCTTCTTCCGACAAGACCACTTTCGCGACCATCTGAGAGACCAACACAAGGAAGACCTAATCCGCCGATCGGTCAAGCCCGACCAAGCTTGGTGGGAAAGCCGGAACCATCGTTCTCTCAGGGGCTGGTGGCGCTGCAACCGGTGTCTGGCACAACGGGTTGATATCGCGACATCTGGTTACTCCTGCCCAGCGTGCGGGAACAGTTGTGAGCCTGAGCGGAAGCGGTTCAGAGAGTCGGTTCCATGAAACAGCACTTGATATGCGTCGACTTCGTTGCTTGCAATGTGTGAATTTCCCTCAAATTCTTCGTGCTTTTGGTTCCGGGATGGAAGTGTGTTGAGTTTGCGAATGAGGATCCCGTTCAGTCGGAACCTCCGCGTGTCGCGATTTCCTGCCCTTTGTTTTTGCGAACGACGACTTACCCGGCTCTCCGGCAACGTTTGATGACTGTCTTCCTTCCTAGTTTATCTTGACTTTGATACCAAATTGTCCCCAAGCGGAGACATGCGCTGCTTAATGGCCAGATGATCGTCTTCTTTTTGGGGGGGGACTCAAGTCTCTCGAGGTTGTTCGGTTTTTGGGCGTTCCTGCGTCTGGCGCGAAAGGGGTTGGCAAAGCTGGCTTCGGATCTCTACGGTGTTGTCAGGATTTAACCTGACCCAGGTCGTGCAGATGCACTACCTAACGTTTTCGAGGTCGGGACCGGAGATGCTCGGGCTCTCTGGGGTCCCAAGGGATGGCCTCACTTTTACTCTCGGCCCAGAACGGGCTTTGTACCAACGTTGTACTCTACGGAGTTATGGGATATGAGATACGGAGCATTCGGCGGCGGCGCTTGCTTGAGATGAGCTGCCGCTGCCCTGCTGCTAGGTTCCGAGTGTCCGGTATTTCGGGCGACGGGGGTGCCCAGAGAGGGCCCCAGGGATTGTGATGAAAGCAGGAAAACATGGCGAGGTACTCAGCCAGTACCCAGCGCTCCAGTTGCGCTGAACAACAACAGCTTGTCGGTGGTTCCAGTACACCAAGCAACAATTGATAGTCTAGCTACATCAAAATAATACGAATGCAATAGCCTAAGAAATGTGTACGCCTGCAACCATCACCGAAATCTGCGAGGCTGGTTGTTGCGTCTCCCGTGGTTCCGTTCGTCCATCATCTGGGCGGCACGCATCGGCAAAAGCCAACAGGGGTTATGCGGGGAAACAGCACCTTCAGGCCAGCCGGCACCCCTGCAGCCTGCTCTTGGCCCCCCCACTTGCCCCTCATGCCCCTCTTGCGCCAGATCGTTGCGTTGTGGCAGAATTTGAAGCATTTTCGGCGCTGAAGCTAGCCATGCCATGTGCTGCTGCATGACATTCTGAGACCTGGACGTCGAACACTCCCGTGCATCCCATCCCACCCGCGCTCAAATACCCCGGCGAGGGCAGCAGAACACGCGGGAAAATTGCCAGGCGGCTGCGCATGTGCCCTTGTGCTCCCACAGAACGGTATACTGCGCAGTACATATACCGCAGTGTAGCCACACCATCGTGGTCCCCGCAAGGTGTCCCGACATCCCCTCTGTGTCACCAGCGCCGAGTTCAGCGTCACCACCAGCAAGCACCCAAAAAGCTCCACCTCCACCTCCACCTCCACTGGGCCAATCGCCCCGCTTCCGAGCCCACAAGCTCCAACTTCTTTCGTGGCAGCTCACGATTCCCGACTCCAGGGTCCGCAACCGGGGCATACAATCGATTAAATCCACAGTCTCGACGAGTTTCTCTCTGCCCAAGGTCTTCCGCGACAATTGCCGCGGCTCTTCATTGCAAGACCCAATCAACCAGCAGGGCAGCGCCATCCTCGGCTCTCGTCGCCGGATTCAATTTGTAGTATCCGAATTTTGATCCAGCGGCCTGGTCCGGCGCGACTCGTCTCGCCCCTTCTCTCCCTCCTCGCACGGCTACCTCTCCTGCTTTAATCCGCCCTCTCCCCAACCTGTCACCATGACTCCCTTCGGTGTAGCTGCTGTCCGAATTCCCCTCCGTCAAACTGCCTGGTCCCGCGCTGCCGTCTCCTCCGCCCGTGCCGCCCCTACCCCGATCTACTACACGTACCGACGCACAATGGCGACTGCCGCCCCTACAAAGATCAAGGTGAAAAACCCCGTCGTCGAGCTCGACGGCGACGAGATGACGCGCATCATCTGGCAGAACATCAAAGAGAAGTTCATCCACCCGTACCTCGACATCGACCTCAAGTACTACGATCTGGGGCTCGAGTACCGTGACGAGACCAATGATCAGGTCACGCTCGATGCCGCTGAGGCCATCAAGAAGTACTCGGTCGGTGTCAAGTGTGCCACCATCACTCCCGATGAGGCTCGTGTCAAGGAGTTCAACCTGAAGCAGAGTAAGTTGTGTGGCTGCTTCTCGCCTTCTTATATCCAAGACCCCTCGGCAAAGTTTGCACTGGCCCGAGGCCAGCCATCCCGGCTCAGGCACATGTGAAACCTTCTGTCATCACAAGCCCTCCATTCTCAGCCAGAACGCTAACGAGAGTTTTGAAAGTGTGGCTGTCGCCTAACGGCACCATCCGCAACGCCCTTGGAGGCACTGTCTTCCGCGAGCCTATCGTGATTCCCCGGATTCCCCGGCTAGTAACAGGATGGCAAAAGCCGATCATCATTGGTCGCCATGCCTTCGGTGACCAGTACCGCGCCAAGGACCTGGTCGTCCCCGGCCCCGGCAAGCTCAGCATGGTCTACACCCCTGAGGGTGGTGAGGCCCAGGAGATTGAGGTCTACCAGTTCAAGAACGGCGGCGGCGTCGCTCAGACACAGTACAACACCGACGAGAGCATCACAGGGTTCGCCCACTCGAGCTTCAAGCTGGCTCTTGACAAGACCCTTCCTCTGTACATGAGCACCAAGAACACCATCCTCAAGAAGTACGATGGCCGCTTCAAAGACATCTTCCAGGAGCTTTATGACACCAAGTACAAGACTGAGTTCGAGGCCAAGGGCATCTGGTACGAGCACCGTCTTATCGACGATATGGTGGCGCAGATGATCAAGAGCACTGGTGGTTACATCATGGCCCTGAAAAGTGAGTTGCCCAACACGTGGGGTGATTTGTTTCCTGACTCATGTGTTGACCCAAACTCGCAGACTACGATGGTGACGTCCAGTCTGATATTGTTGCTCAGGGCTTCGGCTCCCTGGGTCTCATGACCTCCGTCCTCATCACCCCCGATGGCAAGACGTTTGAGTCTGAGGCTGCCCACGGTACCGTCACCCGCCATTACCGCGAGCACCAAAAGGGCCGTGAGACCTCGACGAACCCCATTGCTTCCATCTTCGCATGGACCCGTGGTCTCATTCAGCGCGGCAAGCTTGACGACACCCCTGATGTCGTTGCCTTCGCCGAGAGCCTGGAGAAGGCATGCATTGACACTGTTGACATTGACGGCATCATGACCAAGGATCTCGCCTTGGCCTGCGGCAAGACTACCCGTGAGGACTACGTCACCACCAATGAGTACCTGGAGGCTGTCGAGAGGAGGATGAAGCAGGCCCTGAAGGAGAAGCTCTGAGCAGTTACACCATTGGGGGATGAGCTTGTGATGTGAGTGAGGGTTTGAGGGTCTTGCCTGAAATATGGGAAGAGCATCGGGTTGGTCGGTTTGGATTTTTTGGCATGTTCCACAGCATCTACATCCGGCATCTCGCGCTGCATTCTTGCGTGCTCATCAGCATTGCGTTGTCGATCTCGTGACTAGGCCATTAGATCAGATTCCTGGATTAAGAGCAGATCATTGTATATAAGCCAAAATACCAAGAACATACGTCTTTTACGTCGCACAACGCATCCCCATGTACTCTTCTAAAGTTACATCATTGTTTTGAGCTCAAATACTCTCCAGCCAGCACTCTCGTGCTGGGGGAAATGAACCGTGAGTAGTATATTATGTATTGGGAGCATTCCAAAGTATCCGGCACACTGTACTCACCCACAACAAGCCACTTTCACAAAGTGCTTCAGATCGGGATACAGATATGGATTTCAAAATCTATTATAACCCTATCCAGCACTAGCGAATGCCCTCTAGAAGCCGCTGCAGCTGAACACTCGGGCATGTTCAGAGAAGAAGAGACAGAAAAGAAAATCCTCGGGAACGCCTAGGTTCATCATTTTTGGTACAATTCAGGGACCGAAATACTGGAGCCTTGCCGCTCAAATGGCTCTTGACAACCCACTTTTCCCCTACCATGCCTAAAATCACCAAAAACACTGCGAGCGAAGAGGGAGATAGAGACCTTGCCACCTCTTGTATTAACTTGCACACCTGGCTAGCGGGAGTCTCAGTCATCTCCGCCTCTTGCACCAGAGCTTTCCGCGCCGAGGCCGCTCTTACGCGACCTCTTCGTAGGCCCCGCTGTAGGCGTGCTCTCTATCCCGCCGTCGCTCCTACGCTTCTTCTTGGTGGGTCTGCTTGAGCCTCCTTTGGGTCGGTAGCCTGGGTCTTCGTCATGGGCCCGTTTTCGCTTGCCCTTGCCGCCTGCTGCGCTGGGAGTCACTGCTGCGTCGTACCCTGTGTCCTCGTCGGCATCCATACTCTCGGCCGCGGCTGCCTTTTGCGCGGCGCTCATCCGCTTGCCGCGAATAGATCCGCCGCCCCTAGACCCGCGCTCACCCTTCGTGCGCCCCCCATGGCCCCGGCCTGAGGTCGGCTCGTCTCCGTTCTCCTTATCGGGATGCGTCTCGCCGTCCTGCAGGAACGTCTTGGGCGCGTGCTTGCGCAGCCAGTTGTACACCGAGGTGGGATTTCGCAGGGCAAAGTCGCGGTTTGACACGGAGTCCTTGCCTGTGCTTTCGTTGGCGTGCGCGAGGGGCGCGAGCGTCGGCAGCGGGGCAATCAGCTTGCCGGTCCGGGCATACTCCTTGTCGGCCAGGCGCGTGTCAGTCTCCCACATGTAGTTGTCGATGTCGTCTGCGGTGAGGAACGACGGCGGGTGTGGTTGGCCTTGTGCAGGATCGGCGGGGGAATCCCGCCCGGCCTCGAGGTCCGCGACGAGGTCGGGGAATCGCTCGGGGGCGGATGAGTAGGGGAAGTGTGGCACATCTCGCGCGAGCTTCTTGTAGGACTTGGTTGGCTGCGCTCCGTGGGGAGGGGTGGAGGGTCGGTCGATGTCGAGACAGGGGGTGTGCTCGTCTGATGGCGGATCTTGGCTGAGGTCGAAGCGCTTGTCGGGGGGGATTTGTGGGCTGTTGTTTACATCTAGAAGAAGGTCGAGAAGTCGGCTGGAAGCGCGATGATGTTAGCGAAGCTGCCGTGACGGGAAGCGCTAGTGTGAGCGCGAGATTGACGCCGACTTACTCTTTCTGGATGGCGAGCCTGCGAGCAGTCTCCAAGGCTTTTTGCTCGAGATTGTGCAGCTCCTCGCCGTCGCGCATCTTTCGATCAAAAACGATGCGCATCTTGCGATACTTCTTCTTCCAGGAGCGGTAGGTGGGTTTGTCGTCGCTCATTCTGGTGTCGCCGGAATCATCCTCAGCCTTGACGTCGCGGTCCGACCGGTGGCGCCCATCGATATCCATTGCGTCGCGCTGCGTGAGTAGGTAGTTGTGGGGTTGGCGTGCAGTGTCAATGGAAAGCCATGCCCTGGTGGTCGAGTTTTGCGGATGAGGCTATTGAGAAAAAGACGCCGTGCCCTGCCTCCCGAGAACTGGAGCTGCTGCCGCCTTCGCGGTTGGATCGCGTGTCAGAAGCCAAGCTGGGAATTCGAACCCCTGCGACTTATGTAAGGCAGACAGTGCTTGCACCACAAGATCGATGAGAGGTGGCCGCAGTGCGCAGACTGATGACGGAGTTGAGAGATGATGGTCCTAGAGCTTTGCAATCTATGAGCTGTTACTGTATCACACCCGTCCGGAGAAAGTGGTATATCTCATCAAGATTTGCAAGTGAATCTTGTTCATCAAACCTCCGGCTTTCGAAGTTCACTCGTCAGCCGCATACTGTGTGGAGCTTGGGGCTCCCTGTCCCTGTCGCCAAAACTTGGGCTCCACAAACATCGAAGAGAGACGCTTGGTTATCCTGCTCACCAAATCCGGTATTCGCAGCCCCATCCAAAATTTCCTGCCAGCCTCAATCCACGCCCTGTTATCCAGCCTCCTCCTTGCTGCTATCCAGCGTTTCACCTGTGGATTCTCCCACCACGCATTGAAGCCTCTTTTCTCGCCGCCCAACACCCCGTAACCCCTCCTCTCGAACCCAACTTTTTCCCCCTCCTCCTCTTCACTATCCTGCATGTTCCGCCAGACCCTCGCCAAAATGACCGAAAACGCAGCAAAGAGACTCAAGACTGACGGCGGCGCCATCGCCATCGGCACCCACAACGGGCACTTCCACGCCGACGAGGCCCTCGCCGTGTACATGCTGCGGCAGCACATCCCAACCTACGCGGGCGCGCGGCTCGTGCGCACGCGCGACCCCAAGCTCCTTGACGAGTGCCACACGGTCGTGGACGTCGGCGGCGAGTACGACGCGGCGCGCAACCGCTACGACCACCACCAGCGCACATTCGCCACCACCTTCCCCGGGCGGGCGACCAAGCTGAGCAGCGCGGGCCTGGTGTACCTGCACTTCGGGCGAGAGATCGTCGCGCGGCGCCTCGCGGCCGCCGAGGACAGCGAGCAGGTGGGCCTGATCTGGAACAAGATCTACGAGAGCTTCATCGAGGCGCTAGACGCGCACGACAACGGCATCAGCGTGTACGACCCGGCAGCGCTAACGGCCGCGGGGATTGAGAAGAAGTTCTCCAACGGCGGGTTCACGCTCGGCGCCATGGTGGGCCGGCTCAACCCCAACTGGAACGACGAGGCGCCGTCGGACCCGGTGGCGGCGCAGGAGGTAGAGGACAAGCGGTTCGAGACGGCCAGCCAGCGCATTGGCGAGGAGTTTGATCGCGATTTGAACTACTACACCAGCGCGTGGCTGCCGGCGCGCAAGATTGTGGAGGACGCGTTCGCAGCGAGGCGGGAGTACGATGCGGAAGGTCGCATTTTGGTGTTTGAGGGACAGTCGGTGCCGTGGAAGGACCACCTGTACATGCTTGAAGAGGAGCAGCCCGAGAGCGGGAAGCCGTTGTATGTGGTGTACCCGGAGAAGCCGACGCCGGATGCTAAGTGGAGGATTCAGTGCGTGCCGGTCTCGAAGGACTCGTTCACAAGTCGGCAGCCGCTCCCTGAGGCATGGAGAGGCTTCCGCGATGAGGAGCTGGATGGGATTTCGGGCATTCCAGGTGGAGTGTTCGTGCACGCCGCCGGCTTCATCGGAGGCAACAAGACCCGCGAGGGCGCACTCGCGATGGCCAAGAAGGCGCTGGAGTTGTAGCGAGCTGCTTGTAGCATTTGCTCCTGAGCTTTGTCAATCAAAGAAATTGGCCTGATGGGACCCCACCCAACATATCCATCCATGTTATGTCTTCAAGGTGCACGTTGTAACGATTGCTGGAGTCTGGCTTGAAGTCCAGCCAGCTGTTTTCTAGGTTTGCAGGAATAGTTGACAACTTCTGAAACTAATAAAACAGTCCGCCGAGCAAGTCGCAAGCTCCGCTCACAGACATGACTCGCCTAGAGAATACGCCGCGCTTCCTATTGACGCAGGGAGGCATACCAACAACAACGATCCCAGTCCCAAGGTATATCGTGAACTCTCTTTTTCCTCCCCGAGTTTCCCCGCGCAAACATGTCGAGTATCCACTTCCACAATCTCGGTGCTTCCCAAATTCTCTCGACATCCTTTCTTCTCCGACAGAAACACCTGATTAAAAAGAAACAACTGTGCGGGCTAGGAAAAGGAGACGGCGACTTAAACAAGCAGCCAGAGACGTCCGTCCCTATACAGCAAGCGATCGCGTGGAAACTCCGCATCTCTGTTTGTTCCGGCCGCTTCCGTGTTCGTAATCGTGTGGAAGAAGTAACATCAAAACCAACGCCTGCAAAAAGTATATCGTAGTCTCATAAGCTGGCAAAGCCGAGTATCCCGTCGCTCAGCGAAGTCATCTCCGAATGGGGAGTCCCTCGGCGGCGTTGACAGGCGGGCTGAGTGCGGGGGTGTTGGCGACTCCGTCATGCTGCTGCTGCTGCTGCTGCTTCTTCTCGGCGCCACCCTCCAAATCCTCGGCGCTGGTCTCGCGGTTGAGAAAGCTGCTCTCCTTCACGGGGCTGCCGGCTTGCAGGTTGGAGTGGTGCTGCTGCGGGTGCAGCAGGTTGCTGAACCCATTGGTGCCGCTGACCGGGCTAGAAAGGTGGGGGATGTTCTCGGGCACCGGGTGTTGGCTCCCGACGGAGCCCGTGTCGACGCTGTCGCCCTTGCCAGCCTTGCTCATCGCATAGTCGCCGCTGTCGAAATACTTGCGCTCCTTGAGATGCTTGGCGAAATGGTCGCTTTTGCTGGGGAGTTTGCCATACAGCCGGAAGAGCCGCTGCTCCTCGGGAGAGAGGGACTGCGAGAGGGGAGCAAACGAGTCAGCAACTGCGTCCCGTTTTCTCGAGGCATTCTTCTTAGGTGCGGTGGTGTTCCACGGCTTCGATCCCAAAGATGCAAGGGATAGTTGCGACCCAAGAGCGACTCACCTTGACATCAACCTTCTTCGCCTGGTGGGGATTCATGGCTACCTCTTCGCTCCGCTTCCAGGGATGTCGGTGTATTTGGCTTCGACGAATTTGCTTGGACCTGAAGACGATAAAGAAACGCTGGCACAAATGCAGCGCAAAAACTAATCACTTCGACAAAGAAGTCTGATCGCTGGGTGGTCGAGAGAGGGCGGAGGTGGTGCGTCGTTCGTTCTCGAAGGAGGGGCAGAGCAACTTTTGGAGGGCGGTAGTGGGATGTGTTGCAGATCAGAAGTGGAGAGGTCAGAGTGGCTGCACTGAGTCGCTCGTTATCTTGTCGCCAATGCCCAACCCAGGGTGGTGTAAGGAGGCTTTTTACTTTTTGCGCAGCGAAAAAGCTCAAGGATGCTCGTTGCTGCGGAGAGTTGCACTGTCGTGTAGATGGGATGCTCTCGGCCGGCGTCCCAATCTCTGTCCTTTTATTCCGTCCCTTTAACTGTCGCTTTCCAGATACCCGCTGTCGCAGTGGCGGACTGGCAGGCCCATTGTTTTGCCAGGCGACCAGCAAATTCATGCGGTTGTCAGGCAAGATCCCTGCCCGGTCTGTTACTGGAGTACCTGCCTCCGCTGCGTCATTCAACCACTGATAGTGATCAGTCGCAGGGGTGCCCCCCAACAGCCGGCGTTAACCCGCACCTCCTCTTGGCGGGGATTGTTGCCATCGGAGACACAACCGAACATCGCAAACAACGTCAGGCAATGGGGCTTCGGCTGGGAATAGCACGAGGTTGCGTGTTTCCCACGTTTCAAGTAACCATCAGGGGATTCGCAACACTTATCAAACCATCTTCAAGTCTTCAGACTGTAATACTGACAATTGCGTACTCGTGCCACACAAGCTAGATATTAGAGCAAAGCAACGCGATGGTGAAAGCCAATTGCTGCCCAATGGAAGAGGATGAGGTAAGTTGTCTCACAAAGGGCAACTTGCCTAGCCCCTCGAGTCACAAGATACCCCCTCTTAGACATCAAGTGGTGTCCGCACTACACTAGTACACATGCACCTCGCCCTCAAGGGTGCGATGTCGTGGAGATACTTCCATTTCTATTCTGACTGTGAACCAATACTTGATTAATACTTCAAACCAATGCCTACTCGAGAATGTATTCCAATGCGTCTTCTCGCCAGATGCAACCCGCTTGCTTCCGCCCCAGTGCCCTCACCAGTTCGGTAGAGAAGGCATCTTGTAATATCACATCCTGTGGAGGACCAAATGATCTCCCCGGTGACGCCAAGACTCCGACCTAATGCGTTATTCCATCATGATGTTTCCCGGTCATTTTGAGTCGTAAACACCTCGCCGTCTGAATCGCAGCCCGTCCTGCGGTGGCTCTCAGGATCTGGTTGCCTCGCCGTAAGGTACCAGGACTTCAGTGCCGCAATGCCAACAGCGCAAACATCCCTCCCACAACCGGCCTAGCTACAAAGGTCGGGCCGCCCTCGGGGAAGCCCCCGGTCACAGCATCAAAGAGATCAGTCATGGCTCTATTGGTGGAGGAGTTTCCAACCCAGTGCGCCAGCTTCTTGATAAACATATCCCGCGTGGAGTTGCTAGCGACGGCGGCCGCAAACATTTCCCAGTCCGATTTGGCCCAGGTGTGGCGTGTATCAAGCGGGACTGCGTACTCACGAGCGATGGTCGGGTAGAAGGCGCTCTGCATGTCGAAGATCTCTTGGTCGACGAAGTTCAGGTTGAGTAGCTTGTCAGCGTAGATGTTGTACAGGATACCTGCTGCAATTAGCACATCGGGCACTTGGCCGTTTAGGAGGGGATGCGAGACTAACCGTGGCTGTCCTTATCCCCGTAACTCAGAGTGGTGTGGGGAGGGTTAGCATCTTGGTTGATGGCATAGCCTTTCCAGGTCTCAAGATAGTCGAATGCCGTCTTGCTCCACTTGTCCTCGTTCTTGGTAAGCTTCGCGATCTCCGACATTGCTTTCAGGCCGATGATTCCCTTGATGGCAAGGTTCGTTTGGTTACTGCATAAAGGCTGTCAGTTCGGTCCAGCAACGCGAGAAGATTACAGGGTACATACGCCAGAGTTCCTGCAAAATCATCGGTACTGAGCTGATTTGCCGGAACGATCGAGTCCTCGACCAGGAATTCTGCCCACTGCTCGAGTTTGGGGTAGTGGTCGTGGAGGTAGCCAGTATCACCTGTTCTTTGGGCATAAGCAAGTGTCATGATAATCATGTTCCCGCACTCCTCGAGAGGCATTGGCTCATCATTGCCATCCGGATAGCCCTTCGCCACGGGAAAGGTGCCGAGGTCGTGTTCGGCCCACTTGTTCGGGTAGGCGCCGCTCTCCTGGTTCTCAAAAAGGGGGTCGAGCAAGTACCGGCTGAGCGTTGCGTTGAGGTAATGTAGGATCGGGTAGGCTGGGAAGATAACGTCGACGGTTTGGATATCACTGTTGGAGCTGATCTCCTTTAGGAATATGTATGGCTTTGCTGGCGTGCCGGCGTATTGAAGCCCTCCGAACGTTTGACGAAGAGCTAGAGTGGTGATAGTTGCGTAGTCCTGACCTGCAGCCCTGACGGAATCATCCTGGATACGCGTATCAAGGCGCTGAGACGCCTTCTTCGCATATTCGTAGTCGTTCACAAACGCCGCAACGGCATCACGCTCGTCCGTGTAAAACGATGACCATAGCCCCGGAATTGGCGTCAGTCCCTGATCATGACCTGCAAAGTTGATGACTCGGTCTTGAACCAAACCAAGACTGAAAACCATTTCAACGGCCTCGCCCTTCTCAACAGAGACGTCGTGGGAGAGAGCAAAAACGGGCCTAGGAAGTTAGGGAGAGTGCGCTTCGGGTAGATGTAGGAAAGAAACATACCATTTGTCATTGACAGCACGGAAGTCGGTGTCCTGGGTGTTATCGAGGCCCGCCTGCTTCGCAAACTGGTTCCGGACCACACTGTCCTGGCCAATTTGCCATGTCGTCTACATGTCGAAATTCGTCAGCATCCCTCAACAGGCCAAACCCATAACTGAGCAGCCGAGATGAGATATCACGAGGAACTTACGCCACTGCCAGACTCGGTAGAAAGATACCAGTTCCCCCAACTAGCAATCTCCCTAGCTTCGGAAAACTCCTGCTGGTTATCGCGAAAGAACTTGAGGTACGTGACGTCCGCATTGTTGCCAATAACCCCTTGCTCCCATTTGATGGTCTGGGAGTCGTCGCCACTGGCCCACTCTATTCATCTTGTCAGTTAACAACCCTTGGATTTTAGTAGGCACTTCAGGGATGGTCTCACCTCCGGAAACGTCCATGTACACCTGAACGTTGCGTTTCTCGGAATCGAAGCATGATACCTTGGCGGAGATATACGAGAACTGCTGGGATTGCCGTGACAGATCATCCGGGTACACAGGGGACAGGAAAGTGACAGTGAGATGGACTTTTCCGTCAACGTCGAAGACGAATTCACTCTTTGTTGCCGTGTAGTGCAAGGATACTTGCTTCACGTGGTCAAAGCCAGGGGCATCTCCCATCCAAGCATAGGCTTTCCCATCGACGTGAATCAAGCCTTGCCAGCCCAGATTCGAGCCGCTGTGGGTACCCATGTCAGTATCGTTTGTCTCTGGGCCGGTGTCTTCGGGGCGTCTTACGTCCAGAATCTGGGCCACTGGCCGGGCAGAATACACCCGGTATCACCGCCCTGTATCCATGCGTTGAGATATGGTGACCTCACGGCCAGGGGGACCGCAGGGGGTTTCGCGGGACTGGCATCCATGGCTATCGCAACAAGGGCGCCACCCACAGCAGCCAGAACGGCCGCAATGTTGAAGAGCTGCATCGGGAAACGCGTACGTCACGATGAGGAAGGATAGACCAAGTATGTTTACCCGAGTAACCAACCTCGTGCCAAGACGAGGTAAGAGGTGAAGAAAGAATGAGGTCAGCGACCGTAAGCTTTGGGGACAAGAAAACAGACTGTCCCTCGATGGTGGCGCAGGAGTAGCTCGATATATTTATCGCGCATGGGACAGTCCGCGAGGAGTGCGTCACAAGAACGCAGGAAGGTGCATGGGGATAAGTAAAGATGGGACGGCGTGCACTTATAACAGAGACGGGCGAGAGCCTCGAAGCTGCAAGTGGCCAGAAATGAGAGATGATTCATGGAACTCTGGTGTTGCGTGAACCCAACAGGGGCTCGAAGAAGGGAGGAGGATGAGCATGGGGCATGGACTCGTTGTCGAGTAGGACAGCACCTTCCCGCAGACCTGAGCAATGTAGACTTGACTTAACTTAAAGCTCATGGGTACACTTGCTATTCGAGACGTGTTAAAAGCTTGTGGCGTGTGGCCGCACGAGATGGCTAGGAGACAGGTTCCCTCCTGCGCCTGGTGAGGCATGACCAGCATCATGACGGGTCTTTCATTGCCGTGACGAGGTACTCTGACGAAATCATCTCCCAGTGCCCATGTCTGGCCGGAAGTACGCACGGCTAGTAAACCACTTGGAATCCCAGGGACGGGCAAGACGAGGCGGAAAGGCTGCCTGGCCGCAACATCCGACAATTGTTGAGTCTCCAGTCGGCACGGGAAGCGAGGTAGATGCTAGACAATACGAAGCTGTAGTGCTTGATCTCACAGAATGGGCGAGGAGCGGTGTGAAGCCACCGCCTGCTGTGCAAAGTGTGGTGCTGCGGCGCTACTTGACCTTGCCTTAGACGTGGGCAACTCTGTTTCACCGGCCGCCTCGCGGAGACCTAGCCGTTCGACGCCTGGGGCTGGCGCGGCGGAGGATGCTCGGCGTGCTCGGCGTGCAGTACGAAACTTTATTTTCCGAGCGTGCGTCGACAGAAGTGGGATTGGGAAGGAACATTCAAGTAGTGTGTGGAGCTCAAGCCTGAAGTGACGCAGGTTGACGATAGCACCGCTGGTTGAAAGAAGCTCAGCTCACGTAGTACGCAAATCACTACGCCCCAAGAAATTAAAATAAAATAAAAGTAATTTCCTATGGCCAGCTTAGGCAGGAAGAGAGCTGTCCCGCTGGACGCGCCGCAAAATTAATGACCGGAAGTCACAAAACATCGACCGTCGCTGAGGTGCATGTGGTTGATGTTTAAGTGCAGGTGGGGCTCAGCAGATGCAGGGTCCCGAGGGCCGAGGCGGGTGGTCTGTCTGGGGAAGGAGCGCTATGCAAAAAGAGGAAAAGCCTTGAAGTTCCATCAAAGGGTGTCTCCGATTCACGACACCCTCCCCAACCACGCGACGCCATCAGTGCACTGGTTATCATCATGAGGATGTCTCATCGGGCGAGTTAGGGCAGCCGCATGCCGTCCCCCACAGACCCGCTCTCGGCGGGTTCCCTCCCATGTCATCACACCTCAAGGGCACTGTCGCCTTCCGTCAAAACCATCGGAAAGAATCTCTGTCGCGAGACTGCCCGCCCGCCTTGCCAAGGTCATTGGACCTAGCCTATTATCACCCCGACCAGACTTTGACACAAAGTAAAGGAGGTGGCTATGGCTGACGTCGACTGGTTGGCCTTTTTCCGATATTATAGCGCCGTCTTGGAGATGAATCAGGAAGGCACATCTCCCTGATCGCCCAAACGATTTATGGGCCAAGGGCAAAGCTTTCGGGAATTGAAACCCGAGAGGAGAACCGAGTACCGGAACGGGGATCGCAAAGAGCGAGTGATTGCCCGAGAAAGCAACCGAGTATAGCTTGCACATCGCAAGGCCGCCTCGGCCCCGATCCCGGCCAGTCCAACGGCGTCGCTAAATTTCACCGACATCACCGCTCCGGCGCGCCATTCACGCTCAGAAACTCGCATCTTCCCCATCCTGCAAAATGACCCGTGCATCGATAGGGTGGCGTTACAATGCGTTTATAATGTTCGTTTCCACTCCAGTCGCATCAAAAGACATTGGGGCGCGACATCAGCCGGTTCGTCTGACTGCTTCCGTTGAACCATCACCGAGGCGTCATGGGATCAGCTTCAGTTGCACCGTTGCTCATACGGATATGATCCAGAAGCTTTGTTTAGCACGGGACCATACGTCTGGAGTCGCAAAACGTGGCAGAATCTCCTCCGTCCTATTTTCGTACAGCATCGCCGAGTGAAGTGCTGCAATGAGCCGCTGCAAGACGCGCATGGTTTCTCCACGCGCCTCCAAAGCAGAGGCATGCAAACATGCAGGGCACTCGCCGTGATCGCCGGGAGGACGACGCAGGCGTCTTTCGCGAGGCCCCCATTGTCATCCTCCAAAATAATATCATGGCTCTGTCCGGCCCGGCCCGGCCAGGGTCGACAGCATGAGTTACCCTCATATTTTCAACACCGCAGAGATGGCTGGGAGCCGCCTGGCGCGTGGCTGTGCCCTCTTCCACGGCAGCCCGGTACGACCGCGTCCCATACGGTGTATCCCCTGAGGCAGAAACTCGCCGAAACCTCCTCGGCAGATTTTTACCTTGCTGAACGCCTACAGAATTACAGAATTATACATGCCAACCCGGATATCTCTACTTCTCAGAGCCCCTCTTTCGCTAACATATCTGCGATATCAAGATAGAATGCAATCGCATTGAAACTGACAAACAGATTTGTAGGTTAGAATACGGCCGTATCCCAGCGGCTGCCAGGGAATTCTCAACTTACGACTGCTTCTTCCCCAACCACTTTCTCACTGCAAAGCGGAGCCGGTTGCTCCAGTTGATCAGATCAAGATGGTTGACGCCAAGCAAGGTGCCCTTGTATGTTCCCTAGATCGGCTGGTTAGCAAACATCTTCCATGTTCAGTCAAAGCGCCACAGAGATGCATACCCAATGGCTACTCTCAACGCTGACAAGGCCATCGTTTGGACCCTCTAGGTGTTTGAGCACTCGATGAGAGACGCGGAATGGGCTCAGCAATGGCGGCTTCTCAACGAGCATGGCCCCGTAGGAAAAGTATCGAACAAGCGGATCATCCGGGATTGCATGATTGAACACTTCGTTCATATACTTCCTCGTCAGCTGCTCGAACCCATCGTGGTCCCATCCTGTGGTTCTTGTCCAGAGGGTATACAAGCGCGACAGATTCTCTGGCCCGATCTCATCGATTATGTAGTCGGCGACAGCACTGCCATGGTGTGGAGTGGCAACAGTGACCAGCGACTTGACATCAACCCCTTTGGGTTTGAGGTGCGAGATCATGTACCGCGCATCCAAGCCACCCATACTGTGGGCAACGATATTGACGCTCCTGCCCTTAGCGTGGGCCTCAATGCCCTCTGCTAGCTTAGCAGCCCTCTGTGCGATTGAGCCGCTAGGAGGAACCGAAGTTGTGATGACCTCAATATTTTGAGCAGCTAGAGCTTCTTTGATACCACGCCTATGAGGCGTAAGTCAACTGAATTCTTCTCGGATTTGAGCCACAAGAGATCAATCAACCTGATCTGAGCACATACCAATAATGAATGGGGGGTAAGTACGAGCCGGCGAGCTTCAGCTCAGCGAACCCTAAAAGGCCGTGGGCGAGCACGACGGGGTATTTTGGCGCATCTCCAACACAATGTCAGTCAAATATTTAACTCGGAAGCCGCGCAAAAAAGACTCACCGTAGCAGTCTTTCACAAGAGCGTAGGCGTCTGTGATTTCCCGGCCCAGCCCCTTAATCCTCGCATCTCCGAAGCCGGTGGCGTGCCTATCACGACCAAGCCGGGCCGAGAGCGTGAGCCTTCGGCTTGCAGCCGCTGCCCAGGACCTCCCCTCTCGGCCCGAGCGAGCAAACACGCGCGGCGTGGATAATTTGGCCAGGTAGGCCGCTGATGTTGTCATCTGGTCATCGGTAGGTGGGTGGTTGGGGAAGGCGGTTGCTGCAAGCGGTTGGAGAAGCGCGTAATTCTGCAGTACGTTGCGTGCGTGCGTGCGTGCGTGTGTGTCTGGCCAACTGCCCGCGACCTCTGGCGACTTTGAACTTCGACCTCGCCTCCAATGCAAGCCAACTATTTCAGGACGAGCGCCGCGGCGTTTTGGTGGCAGCAATGGTTGCAAAAATAGGGACGCTTTCACACCCTTTTAGGGGGATCCTGGAGCTCGAGGTGCGGATGGGAATCGGCGTCGCGAAGTATATCATTTGAGGGCTAGGCGGGAATGGTGGGAGTGATGGCGTCGGTCGGCTTTGACGTCATGCAATGGCTGGCGGGCCGGGTGGGTTTTTGGTGATGAGATGAGTGGGACTGCTGTGGGTGAACCCGAGGCCTAACTACGGGTGGCCTAGCGCCCGTGCTGCCCCTGGCAAGGTGGTCGACAGTCTAGACCACCACCTGCCATTGCTGTGGGCTTTCAGCTTCAACTTCAGCTATCGACCTTACTCTACAAAACTCTCATATCCCGATGTATTTGTCAGTCAACTAGAGTAGGTAGGTAGTGCAGAAGGATTCTGTGGCGGTTAAGCGGACGACCCCTCTCCAGATCCAGATCCAAGTGCCGACCTTGAGCTGCTGATGCTAATCGATCGCCCACCTACCTACGTACCTATTTCGAGGACAAGACCAAGAGCCAACAAACAACCTCCCCCCTCACCACCACCACCACCACCGCCCGGGATGTGGGAATCAATGTCTTGACCAGGGCGTTCCCCTCCCCCGGCCGGGCCGTTATCGCCCTGCAGATAGCTGCACCGGTCGAACGACTCTTGCCGGGCACGCTTGCGTGTCCAATGGGAGGTTTCCGGGTCAAATGGTAGAGAGTTGGCGTTTGCTGCCAACAGCGGTGTCGACTGGGTGGGGTGTGGTGGTTGGTTGTGCGGCGGGGGGATGTGATTGGTCGCGGGTCGTGCCCGGCGCTTAATTGAAACAAAGCGTTCCAGAGCGTCGGGTCGGGCAGGTTATGGGTGTGTATGCGTACACACTGTATTGGGGGTTGAGAAGGGGCCGAAAGAGGGATGGAGAGTGGGCCGTCAGAAAGAAGGGACGGTGGGATGTGGTGAGGTGAGGTGAGGTGAGGTGAGGTGAATATCGCGGGCTTGGTTTGGGTTTGAGGTGAGTGAAGTTGTATACCTACTGTGATAATGATGCTTCACCGGGCGCTCACACGGATTCAGGGGGGTGTCTCTGAGGATGATCAGCACTGTTTCTGTGCCACCACAACGATGGACGGGGCCAAAAGGTCTTCTCCGTGGCACGGTGCTGGGCGCCGGTTGAGCAAAGCTTTCTACCGGCATCGCTGCATGTGCGTGTTGGGTGTTGGTCGTACAGCTACGACCTCGCCCCCGCCCTCGAAGCGCCGTCAATATGCGTTCCGGCTTCGCGGGATCATCGCTGGAGATCTGTAAGGCGGGCGCCGACGGTATATCTTCACCGGGTGGAAGCCCGACTTGGCACACGCGTTCCCCCTTCTTCTGCTCCTCCTCCTTCTGGTCTACTGGTCAAGTCTACTCGCCTCCTCATGACGACGGCCGCCTTCCACCGCCGCCGCTGCCAGCCCTGAGGGACCAACAAAATGATGCACCCGACCCCCCGAGACTGCGACACCGAGCCCTGCCAGATCGGAGACGGCTTCTTCTCATCCCTCCAGCCCGCGCCCGTCGGCAATGCCTTCATGCTCGCGGCCTTCGCGGCCCTGATACCAGTCAACCTCTTCACGGGCATCCGCTACAAAACCCCCTTCTACGCCGTCCTGGTCATCATCGGCCTGCTGGTCGAAGTCCTCGGCCATGTCAGCGCCATGCTGCTCCAGGCCAACGAGGCCAGCCATGCCCTCTTTTGCGTCTTTGTGATGGGCACGCTTTGGGGGGCGACGCTGATCGGATCGGCGAATTATCTAGCTCTGCCGAGGGTTATGGTCATTTATGGGAGGGAGTTTAGTCTGGTGGCGCGTCCGGTGTATTGTACGGCGTTTTTGCTCTCTGTGGATGTGTTGGCGTTGGTGTTTCAGTCGGTTGGGGTGGCTTTTGCTTCGGAGAGGGGTGAGGAGGGCGTGGTAAGCAACTGAGCTTCGAAGAGACTACGGAAGGGGGTTTGCTGATATTTGGTGTGTTACAGGTGAGCCAAGGGGTTCAACTGCTTGTTGCTGGGCTGGCTTTGCAGCTCGCTAGTCAAGCTGCGTTCCTCGCGGCGTATTGGTACTTCCGGGTCAAGCTGTCTCGCCGGCACCACAATCTCGACTCCACGTTCTCGGCGGTCTTCTCCTCTTTGGGGTTCAACTCCTGGCTGATATGTTCGTACATTCTTGCTGTGTCATTTGTTTGAATCGCCTTACTGATACCTCCTTCCAGGCATGCAAATCGCCGTGATATTACTCTTGGTACGAGCCGCTGTTCGAGCCGCCACCATGTCCGCCGGTTTTCACAGCAGTTTCGTCGGTGTACATATCACCACCTTCGGCCTTGACGACACACTCGTCTTGCTGGCGTGCATCACCATGACAGTAGCGCCAGCCGGGAGAGCATTCGGACCTTCCTGGGAAAAGACATCCCCCTTTTCCTCTCCCGGCGGCGACTCCACCGACCTCCCCTCGGTACACCACCAGATGTCGCACCAGCGACGCTTCCATCTACGCGCCTCGATCTCGAAACCATACCCGATAAACCGCGTATTTGTCCCACCGCCGCCTGGCCCCATTCAGCCTCGCCAGGCAAGGCAACCGCTACGGCCTAACCGGCCGAGCCCGCTGCCGTCGCCGAACAAGAAGCCGGTGTATCAGCGCCCCGCGTATGATATGTCACCGGCACGCTCGGCGTACTTCCAGACTCCGAAGTCGAGCCCGACTTATACCCAGGGGCAGCCTTCGCCTGGGGACAGCACAAAGTCATCGTGGCCGTTGAGGAGCCCGGGGCCGTCTAAGCTTGTCAGCCCTGAATCGCTTTGGGGCTGAGGATTTGACGGACATACATTGAAGGAAGGAAGGGATACATGTTGGATGTTTGTTTATGGACGTGAGTTTTGCGAGTAAGGGCGGATAAATTGTCTTGAACTGGCGTTTTGAACTATGGAGCCGGTCTGGTGGGTTTTCTGCTTTTGTCGTCTTGCATCGTATATCTACCTACGCTCTTTTTTACAGGCATCTAAAGGAGAATTGCTTTAGGGTGGAGGACGCGATATATACTGGCGAAAGGTATATTGGACATCTGTTCATGTTCATGGATGCGACTACTGCGAATAAGGGCGGATAAACTGTCTCGAATTGGCGTTGGACTCAGGGGTGGGTTTTGTGTTTTGTCGTCTTGCATACCAGACTGGATATATCTACACTCTTTTCTGCTACCTAAAGGAAGGTCATATTTGGTGTTTTGTTCTTGTCAGGGGGTATTTACAGCTGTGGCTAGTACTTGACCCGTATCTAAGCCTTGCAACAAATAAAGTGTTGTGTCATTCGTTTCGCTTCGGGTCTAAGGGGGTTGTCACAGAGAGTGAGTGCACGAGGTATCCAGCAAGCACCGCGCTGCTGGAGATGTGCTCTGAGTCTTTGACACATCATATCGAATCCCCATGGCTTTGTTATCAGAGCCGCACAAAATACCGACCGGAAACGTCAACCTCGACTTCTTTTCCTTTGTGCTCCGACGAACAGCCGGCATCATGACAACTCTAAACAAAGGGGATGCTCCTCCCCGTCCTTCCATTCCCGGACGACTCGCCCTTTTTGTTCGCCCCCCGTATTTGAAGATGATGAGAGACGTTCTGCGTGACAGAAAGGGGATGGTACTCGGTTCCATTCAACAGCAAACCATCTCACCAAGTACGAATCAGCGCTACGAGATTGATCTCATGAGATAAAAGGTCGCAGGAGGGTTGATAAAATATCCCGAATATATTAATATCGTTATTTTGGATCGAAGCAGCGATGGAGTCAGCAAAGGAATTATTTCGGGGGAAGAAGGGGTCCGAAGGGAAGAAGGAGAAGGGACCAGAGAAGGGGTCGGATAGCGGTATGTCCGATGAACTCCCCCGAGTGTTAAGCGCTGCCAACCTTAGGCGGCATTTGTGAATATGGGTAGTCTAACGAAAAGCAACAGGCAAGAAGGAGTCCACCGGGTCGGGCGGCGGCGCTCCTTTGCAAGCCGAGGGATCGAAGTCGAACAAGTCATCCAAGAAGAACAACAAGCCCGACAAGGCCCCAAAGACGCCTTCTGCCCTGAAGGATGAGCTTCCCAAGGCAGATAGTAGCACGTCTTCGTTACCTGGAGGATCCGAACCTGCTGAACCACCCAAAAAAGAGGAAGAGGCCGAGAAAGGAGGCGCCAAGGTGACATCCGGGCAGAGACCGGCCGAGACGGAGAAATTTGTTGAAGGGACTAGCGCCTCCTCGCCAGCCGAGGGGTCTAAACTTGCCGAGTCACCTAAGAAAGAGGAGGACCCTGATGAAGGAGGCTCCAATGTGGCATCCCAGGAGGGACCAGCCGAGGAGAAACCTGTCGTGGAGGAATCTGCCAAGGAGGGAACCAGCACCTCCTCACCACCTGAAGAGCCCAAACCTACCGATTCGCCCAAGAAGGAGAAAGAGGATTCTGGTAAAGAAGGCTCCAAACCCACCTCCCCACAAGAACCTGCGTCGGAAACCCCCGCCGCAAAGGAGAGCACCACGTCCTCACCAGTCGAAGAGTCCCAACCCGCCGAGTCCCCCAAGAAGGAAAAGGAGCCTGACAAGCCAAGCCTCAAAACACCCTCCCCACAGAAACCCAGCGCAGAAACCGCCAGCACTGTAGAGGAGAGCTTCGAAGACACACCCACCACGATAAAGCCAAAGCCTCTCACCGCCTTCAAGGTGAAGCCGAAACCTACCGATTCGCCCAAGAAAGGGGAGAAGAAGGAAGTCAAGTTCGACGACGATGGAGGTTCCAAAACGGCCTCTTCTAGCGGGCCGGGTGAAAAACGAACTACCGAATCACCAAAGGGAAGACACAGATTTGCATCCGTGAAGGAGAAGAAGCCGTACGCTGAATTAGTAGATGGAGGAGCCAAGCTTCCCACGGAGAAGGACAAGCTCATCGATTCCGGCGATAGCTCACCAGTGCTTTCCGACCCGCCTCCCGAGAGTATCGACTACCACCCTCCCGGCGGGGTGAGAACACCACCAAATCCCGTGTCGCCATGGGCCAGAGAGGAGACCGATCGCGCCACCACAGGACAGCTACCCTGGGGGAAAGAAACGTGGGTTCAAGCCCACCAAAAACCCGAGAACCCCTTCGGATCCCCGGCTGCCGCCCCTCAACAATCAGATGAATCGGACTCGTCGTTCTTGATCCCGAAACCCGAGGACGAGCTATCCCCTTATCTTTACGAGGAAGAGGTCGCATGGTACAGGGACCAGAGAGAACGCAGGAAAAAACGCGTCACACCAACACACAGGCCCCCCCCGAGACCGCGACCAGTCGGCGCGCCGGCGGCGTCCTTCCAGAAGCGGCCACCCAAGGAAAAGCCCGTAAAAGCGCCCGCTCCCCTCTTCTCCAGCCCAGACCTGCCCTTCCATACACCGCCAGAACACCCGCGCGCAGCGTCTGGCGAGCCAACTCCAGAGAAAGGGTCAGACCCAAAGACGTCATCCTCTCGGAAGAAGACCCGCGTACTATCCCTAGCCGAGATCGAAGCGCAGCTCGAAAACACAGTTCTAAAGATGAACTGCATGCCCCTAGGCGTAGACCGCGTGACCGGGAAGAGGATATACCCGCGCGTCATACCCTTCGACGAGGTGCAGAAATCTGTGAGCTCCTCCCGCCACAGCAGCCAGGCGACCAAGCGACCGCCAGAAGACAGAGAGACATGCCGGCACCCCACGCACGACGACTTCATCGAGGCGGTCAAGTCCGAGGCTGACCGGGGCGGCCGCGACTTGTGGCTCATACCGCGCGGCAGCCAGCAGGGCGACGAGGGGCCACCGATCATCCTTCCCCCTGAGGACGTGCAGCCTATTGATGTGAGGTATGATCCTCATGGCTTTGATGCAGGTCGCTCCATCACCACAGCCTATTCGGACGAACCAGACCCAAAACCAGAAGAGATGGACCCAGAGAACAAGACGAACAACGACACGGGACCCCGAAGTCCCTGGTGGCGCGTAAAACCAACTGAAACGTCATGGGTTGGGGTCGGGCCGGACACCACCACACCAGAGCGTGAAGCTCTCGGGCCCGCGAGGGGATGGAGCGGCGACGACGCCGAAAATAGGCCGGTGCCAGCTGATGGCGGATGGGGCTCTCCTCTCAAATACCAGGGCCCTAAAGACCCATGGGGCGACGATCCCACCTCCACGCTAGGGAAAGCAGGGGAGAAGGAAAAGAGCGTTGAGTCACACGGCGCACCCACCCGTCCTATCCCCCCTGACGCCGTCGACGATAGATTCGCGGGCGTCCCCGAAGCATGCAAGACCCGGTTCCTCCAGCACGCGCTGATCGTGAGGAAGAGGGAGAAGAGTCTTGTCAAGGAACTGAGGTCGGAATTAGCGGTAGCTGCTATGGAGACGCAGGCCCAGCTCTCTCGTAGGGATAATCAAATCGCCAAACTGAAGGCCCAGCTGGCCCAGCTGGCCCAGACCGCTGCACCACCTGAGCTGCTGAAACGGATGGACTATCTGGAGTCGGAGCTCAAAAAACAGAGCATTCCTTCGGCTGGGGAAACTCCAGAGCCGGCGAACACCGTTCCGCCGAGTCGATGGAGTGGCAAGGTGGACATCTTAGGGTATGGTGTGATGCTTGTGTGTGCTGTGATCATCATAATTTACAGCAACTGGGAGCCCGCGGGCGCCTTCCGTCGTGGAGCGTATGTCAACGGTCGGTACGCCAACTTTCATGGCGGGCACTTCAGCGCTTACCCCGGACACTTCACCAACCATTATCAACAGCAAGCGATCTCCTATCTCATGGCGGGGGTTATTGGGTGGTCAATTTCACGGATGATGGAACTACGGCACCGGGTCAAAAGCTCCAACAGTGGTGTTGAGGTTCGTGGCCAGTGATCACGCGCCTTGGGCCAAGGCTGGTGATAACGTGTTGGACTCGAAAGAACCTTGTTGGGACCATCGCTTGGGGGTCTTCGGCTGTCTAGCGCGTTCTGCTAGGGCGGGTTACAACAACGATAAAATCTTGGGGAGAGTCACTTTCAAAATGTCAGTCATGTTCTTTCGGTTTGTAGTATATTGAGCAATAAAGAGTTCGATGGGTCCAGACTCCCCTCACGCTGTTTTGGTTGTGCCCTTCGTCGTGTCAGCACTTGCCGACTACTCCCCAACGCCTCCGCCTCTGCTTTGATTTTGCCGTCTGGCATACTAGACACGCTTGTCCCTATGGCGTCTTTGCCGGAGTGGCCAAAGGAAGAATCTCGATTGCATAGGTGATCCCTGGATGGCATTGGAGGGACAAGTACTACCCTGGGCGGACATTTGAGCCAGTCGATGTATCCATGCGTGGAGAGATAATCTTCCATCTCATCTTGGATGCCATCGACACCCCCCTCTTTTTGCCCCTCTCTGAGGTAGCTTTCAGTGTAGGATCGAACGACAATTGTCGTCCTTCTCAATCCCAGTGCAACCCCGTAAGGGGTATATGCCGTGGTCACAGCCATGCAACTCTTAACTGCCTAAGGGGGTCATTGATACGGGACTCGAATGACACAACTGTTAGCCTTCGGGGGTCGGGTGTAACGCAGAGCCGACGAGCTGAGGGTTTGGGAGTAGGTGTGGGCAAGATACGATAGGCAGGTTAGATAAGGGTAGTGCGGGAAGCCTCCTTCATTGTTGACTTTGATGCAAGTGCTGGACACGCGGTTCGAGTTCCCTGCTCGGCTGTGATCTTACCTCCACGCCGCATCGTGCTCGCCCCAGTACCAAGGATTGGGTGACAGCCTCGCAACTCGGAGGTGCACACCATCGGGACCAAGTAACAGCTGATGTCGCACCAAGGCCTAGAACACGTAGGGCTTCCGCATATTGAGAGTTGCGCTAAGTGTGACTGAGATATAAAAGATCACACAGAAAAGATCACAGGCCGGATCCTAACCAAAATGGGGCCACAAACCCGGCCAATGGGTTGCTTCATACATACCGTCAAAATAAGCTTGAGTGTGCGTTCCACGGCAGGAGTCTTGGCACCGGGCGGGCTGTGATGGGAAAGGCAGTGGTGGTGTCGAGCTGCTGAGAGCGGATGTGGCACTCGCCGCCCCCGTGCCGCTGCCGTCTCTGTTCCCATGTCATCATACCTGTGGACCGCGCAGGTGTGAAGAAACCGGGACTGTTGACGTCCGTCGAAACCCCCGACAAAATCTCGAAGTACACCCTGTGAACTTCGGCGATTCTCTAGCTCAGGAGAAATGCGCTGATCCTCCTGAGGCGCTCTTGTGACTGGAGTCCGAGGGAGAACGAGAAGGAGCATCAGCTGTCATCGATTGAAGTGCCGACAGGAACCCATTATGTCTCCGACGCTGAACAAAAGCCGATGGAGCAGCGCCCAATGGCCTGCCATCGTAGGTAGAGGGCCCAGATTGAGGGCTTGGAAAAGATAATTGCTGTTTCTGGGCATGACCTAGAAGGTTGCGAGAAGGTACCTGGCCTGGGTCCTTCGACGTTGCGTTTCAGAGCTTGGGGGAAAAGAGCCCGGCCCAATTGGGGCGAGCCAGGGCTCGGCGCGCAGTGGTGCGAACCTGCCCGATTCAGACACACCCGCCAATCATGCCCGCGCGGGGGAGAGAGATTGCCTGGACCGTGTGGAGGGCAGACGGCAGACGGCAGCTGCGACCAAGTCAACGTTTGGGAGCGGGAGCCAGGGCAGCAGCCGTTGATCGCAACGATCGGTGGCACGCCAGTGAAGCACAGTCTCCGCAGCGGTGCGACCTGCTGCTTTGGACGCCTCCGCTTCCATTCACCTCGCAGCGGTCTCACGTGGTTTGCATTCATTTCCAACCCTGTCTCCATTCCGATTTCAGGCTCCGAAGGCACCGCAGCACAGAATGCGCATGGTTGTGATTCGCGTCTGCCGTGCCCCGATACGGCTTCCCATGCGCAGTCATGGCTGGGATGGGCTCAACACCAATCTCCCCATCACGACCGCAAAGGTAGCCCCTCTTCCATCTCGATACTGAGGATATCGCAGAAAACCTCCTCTATGCTTCGCAATGGACAGAAGGCAAGGGTCGGACTGGCGTCTCCTCCGTCCTCCGGCGGTCGGTGCCCTGACGCTCCGATGGTGGCGCCTCCATCACCGAGGAGGACATATCCCAAGCCTTGGTCACCGCGTATCAGCGCGCGGTGCCTGGCACACCCGATACCACAAAGTCTGGTTGCCACGCTTTCCTGCCCGTTGTCTTGCATATGCCATTTTATAATATATCGCTCGTCCCGATCCCCGCCTTGACAGCCCAGCAACAGCCTAGCACTAGCACCAGCGCGCCAAACCTCCCGCCCCAGAGTCACCCTGCCGCGTCATGATTTTTGCGCTCCTCATCAACAATCATGCTTGTTTCAGGGATTGCGTCTTGACACGCTTTACAAGGTCTAGCGGCGTTTGCCTCTGATCCAGCTTTTGCCGGGCGCTCACGGCCGTCAGATGTGAACGCCAGAAGGGACTCACTACGTACTTCAGCGGCGAGGGAAGGACCTAGTAAACTCTGACGTCGGCATGTTCCACGTTTTCGACTTCCTCCACTCCGCCTGTGTTGGAGACGTTGGAGGCGAGCCGTCGCTTATGTTCCGACCCTGGTTTGCTTTGTTAGCGCGGGGCAGCCCCACGGCTTGGCATCCTTTCGAGATTTGAGGTTCTCATGAGCCAAGAAAGAAGAAATCACCGATGAGATTGCGCTTGGCCGACTTGTTTGCATCATCCTTCAAAATTCCTTTGAGGTTTTCTGCATCAAGATTGCTCTCCTGGGCGAGAAACGGCAGGATTTGTGGTTTGCTTTCGTCACCGCTGTCAGATCATGAGCTAACAGAGCAGCCAGGATTGGATTGGACTGTATTGTACAGTACGCGGGCTCACGCGCATGCTGCACGTGGCGGTAGCCTTGCAAGCAACGCTATTACTCTGCAGCTGTAACTTGCGCTGCTGAGATGGTACCGATGCTCTGCCCTGCCGGAGGCCCACCGACCGCTGCCAAAACTTGATATAAAGTTCCTGTCGATATTGCTGAAATTGCCTGCGTTTGTGGGGTAGAATTGCCTCCAGCAGGGATCACTTTTTGGGTTCCAACTTGCTGTCATCCATGGTCAGGAGGCACAACGAGGCAGCGCTGTGGTCTGTTTCTGATTATCCACGGTTGTTTACCCAGATTGCCCATACTACCATACTACCGTGGGCCAATCACGGGCGGCGGCCCTTGGTTACTTTAGGGCCCATCAGTCATGTCTCGGCGCCCTGCTCTGTGGTGTTGGCCGCTGGCCTTGGTGCTTTGTCAAGCTGACCAAATCCGGTCTAGGAAATCGTCTAATATCTCTTTCCCCGAAGAGGTTGTCACGGCTGTCACCGACTTGCCCTCCCGCTCCTGCCCCCAGTCCAAGACGTATCAGGCGTATCGGAGCCTGCAGAGCTACCTACCCTGCGGCACGGCCGTTGCATCGCCGCTCTGCCACCCCCCCCCCCAAGCACGAGCCACCGCGTAGCGGCGCTGTACAAGTTGGCTTCGGCCGGAACTTACTACTCCACCCCGGCCGACATGCTGGGAGGGCCCTGAAGTGCCGTGCCAGCCATGGCCGATG